>Ga0172375_10000850_pt1 | contig 49441 bp, 67 predicted proteins | sample LakKiv1m_FD_114537 | JGI IMG/M metagenome (GOLD analysis project Ga0172375, IMG submission 114537) | Freshwater microbial communities from Kabuno Bay, South-Kivu, Congo - kab_092012_11.1m | ecosystem: Environmental > Aquatic > Freshwater > Lake | place: Democratic Republic of the Congo... | reverse complement strand
TCGAACTCTTCTATTTCTTCTTCCAATAACTCTTATTCCAATTTTTCTAATCGTTCTGATAGTGATAACGGAGAAATGTCCTATAAACTTTCTAGAATGACTGATAGATTAGAATTAGTCGAAAAAAAACTTGGCCGAATGGAAAGAAAGCTTGGAATTATAAGCGGAAATGACTGATTAAGAATGAGTAAGCGTCAATAATTTTTCTTCTAAACCTTTTAAGCATTTTTGAAAATCCAAGGTTCTAAGTTCTTGCGGAACTGTTTGTTTTGCGTTGGCAATAAAAGTTCTTAATTCGTGAGATTTTTGAAGGCTGGAATTTCTATGCTCATATCTGCTTTCAATCTGGAAATACATGTCTGCTATTTCCAAAACTTTTTTTCTGTATTCAGTTTCTGTATACTTTTTTTCTTCTGCCATGTTTTCTTTTATTATTTTCTTTCTTCCCTATGTCTAAATGCGGGTTGATTATCTTCTTCTCTCCTAACATTATATTGTTGCTGCTGTGAAAAATGTTCTAAGGATTCTTTTGAGTCCTGTTCTCTTGTTGTAGAAGACTGCATTGTTGGAGATGTAAAGGTTTTATCCGGTTCTGTTCTCTGTTGGACGGGGCTGGCTTTAGATTCATAATCTTTTTTTTCATTTGCTTCATAATTAGTGGCAGAAGTATAAGAGCCAAATCCATATTTTGAAGCGCTATAACCCTTATCAGTTTTTTCTTCAGGAGTTGGAAGAGTTTCAGCGAATTCTTCAAGATTGCCGATCGGTTTTTCCTGAACCATTCCGCTCATCAGAATTGGGAGCGCTCTGCCACGGGATTCTGCAGTTAAAATTTTTTCTGTAAATTCTCCGTTAAAAAATTCTGGCTCTTCATCATCTTGCTCAATCTTCTTTTCTTGCTTTATTTCTTTTATTTTTGGAGCTTCTTTAGCTAAGATGTCTAATTTTTTTATTTCTTTTTCTTTTGCTAATTTAGGCTTCTCTTTTTTAACCATGTTTACTAGCTCATCGGAGTTCCTGAAAATCTTGAATCTCTTCCTGCAATTTGTCCACCCAATTCTGTTGGAAGAGAAGAAAAGCCTGCGCCATACATCTGGAAATGTTGTTCGGGTAACATTGTTCCATATCCTGCAAAATAACCTCCAGGAATACCACCATAAACTTGATTCCATCCTGCGCCAGCCCCACCACCATACATTGGAACTCCAAACTCCTGAAGTGTATTAACAAAAGGAGGATTTACTTTTCCACCAGGAGAAAAATGCTGCCACCAGCTTAATGCTTCAATAATCTTTGGCCCCTCAAAACCTTTTTCACCAAGTTTAGCCATCATTTCTTTTATTGGAACATTACCCATGCCCATAGGAAGCTCTGTATGTTCATAACCAAAATTATCTGAAAGATGAACTTTTTTTACATAAGGTGCGATTGTTTTTGTTTGTTCAATAATATCTGTATCAGTATAACCGTACTTTCTTAGCATATTAATATGGCCAACATCCCAGGTTGCTCCAATTAATTTTTCTGCTTGTTTTTCTGCTTCTGATTCTGATAACTTGCCATTTTTTACGGCTTCTTCAACAAATTTTTTTCTGGATTTTTCAATAACTGCCTTAAGTTCATCACCGGTTGTTAATAAAGAATTGTAAGCAGGATGATTTTCAACACTAATTATTGGTGCCTTTGTTCCAAATTTATCATAAGCTTTGAAAGCCAAGTTACCGAAAGTTTCTGCTGCTCTATCTTCTGCAAATTTTTTGATGGGTATAAACATATGTGGATGTATATCTCTCATTATTTCCAAACCTTGCTCAATTTTTTCTGAAAATTCTTTTAATTTATCAGGGTCCTTTGTAATTTCATTTATTCTTTCAACATCTGGAGCAATGCTTCTCGCAAATTCATTTAATTTTTCTTTTTCTGCAGGCTCGGCTAATTTATATACGTCATCATAAAGTTCACGCAAACCGCGATAAGCATCCTTGAACATGATAGAACCATAGTTAAGACTGCCTTCATAACTTTTTTTAGCATCAAGCACACTCTGTTTTTGTGATTGTGGAATATTAGCATCTTTTGCGAATTCTTCCCATTTTTTCTTATCATATTTTTTAAATACTCCACCAAATTGTTCGTTTAATTGTTCACCCTGGTTAAGTGTGCCTTCTGCGTTATGGGCATAATAGCTTATATTTGATAATTTTTGGCTTAATGCTAATTCATTTAGTCTATCTATTTCATCTTGAGGCACAAATGGAATTTTATCGCCGATTTTTTGGCCTGCTTTTGTAGGAAAATATTTTTCTTCCTCTTGTATTGAGCCTATTTTTCCGCTTGAAGGGTCAATAAGAACAACTTGTCGTGGTGTGAGCTTCCCTGTTTCTTCATCTCTTACCATCAACTCTGCGCCAGGAAATCCTGTTGTTGCAGCATGAAAAGTTACATTTACATTTCCTTGATCATTTAATTCATGACTTCTTTCTAAAGCAGCCCACATTTGTTTTTCTGCCATATCCTGATTTAATTTTGTCCAACCTTGCTGTGTTATTCCAGTAGGGTCAATCATGGGCCCATGAAAAGTAAGTTCAGCATTTGTTAATTTAGCAAGCCGATTTAGTTCTTTAAGATGGTCTTTTGGAATTGACTCAAAAACTCCGGCGTCATGTCCTGCAACCTCAACAACTCTTATTCCAGAATTAAGATGCTCTGATATTTCTTTTACCTGATTAGCAGTTCTTGCATCAACGCTTGTTCCAAGTTGCGAAGCCTGATTGATATATCCTATTGGATTTCGATAAATCGGATCAAGAGAATATGTGCTTCCGCCATAAATATATTCTGTATTAACCATGTTTATTTTTATTGAATTCTTCCTCTTTTTAGATTAGTTTATAGAGGCTAATGATGTTTAAAAAAGCTGTGTTTTATCGGACTAAATTTAGAAAGCTTTAAAACTACTAAAAACTATTCATAACTAAGAAAAAGGGGACAAACATGGCTAAAGAAAATAATAAAAAACTTAATCCAAAAGATTTTCCAACTTTAAATTTAATTAGTGAAAGAGATATTGCTGCAGATTTTGCTAATAAAGTTTATAAAAAATTTGATAAGATGATTAAGTCAATTGTTTTATTTGGCTCTACGGCAAAACAGACAAAAACTGCTGGTTCAGATATTGATATTATAATTATTGTTGATGATGCTTCTGTGCAGTTTGACGCAGAGCTTACTGCATGGTATCGTGAAGAATTAGGAAGATTAATTTCAATAAATCCCTACAAAAGCGAATTGCATATCAATACGGTTAAACTTACGACATGGTGGCATGATTTAGTTAAAGGTGACCCGGTTGTTCTTAATATTATTAGATATGGCGAAGATTTAATTGATTTTGGAGGATTTTTCAGGCCATTAAAAATTATGCTTCAAGAAGGAAAAATAACTTCAACCCCAGAAGCAATCTATACTGCTCTACAAAGAGCACCCATGCATCTTGCAAATAGCAAACGAGCAGAGATGAGCTCTATAGAAGGAATTTACTGGGCAATGGTTGATTCTTCTCACGCGCTTTTAATGTCTGCAAAATTAAAACCTGCAAGTCCAGAACAAATTGCAGGAATTTTAAGAGAAGAATTTGTGAACAAAAGACTTTTGAATGATAAATATGCTTCATGGTATAATGATGTTTATATGCTTTACAAATCTATAATGCATGGACAAACAACAGATGTTCGCGGAGCGAACATTGACATTCTTCAAGCCAGAGCAGACGAATTTATTCGAGTAATGGCCGAAACTATTAAGAAATTTATTGAATAAATTTCTTGTGTTAATCTAATAAATCTATAAATTATTTATTAATGTCATAATTTCGGAGCTGAATTTTTAAGCAGAACTGGTCTTGTTGCGAGAAGCTTGTAATTAGGGGGTTTAGTGTATTATTAAAATCGTGAATAGGCGCAAGCCAAATTAGAAACTAATATCGTCTTATCGTACTCTTGCTAGTAACTATATTCTCCATAACACTAGAATTTCTGTTAAATGTGCTGTTAATATTTTTTCTTGAAATTGCGTGATAAATGAATAAGGCACAAGAGCAAAAAAACATAGAAAGAAAAAACAAGCCTAATGCTCCGAGTGTTCCTTCGCTCAAATTTTCAGCTATAACATTTCCAGTAAAGGCTATTTTAGTCATAGAGAAAAATAAAAGAGGAAGAACGATAGCTGTTCCAAAAGCAAAAGGAAGTCTTTCTTGTCTTCGCAGATGGCTTTCAAATTTTTCTCTGTCTTCAACTGCCATTTTCTTGAAAAAATCAGTTTGTTTATAAGAAATCGATTTATCATTCAGAGAAAATGCATTCGCTTGCTCCATTCTAATCATCTTTTCAGCAAGTTCTGTTGATATTTGTGTTGCCATGTTGTTTTTGGGCTATTTAACTAATTCAAATGCCCTTTTATATTTTGTCTGAAAATAAGCGTCGCTCGCTTTTCTGTGTTCTTGAGCAATCGAATCACAAATATTTTGCGAAAGAGAATGTGTAGCAGAATATCTTAACAAATTCCAAGCATCTTCATGTTGTTCTTCTAATTGTTCTAATGTTGGTTGTGTCATTTTAAGCTGCTTTTTGTTCTCCTACTGGAATAAATAGGTGATTTTCAGGTTTAGCCATTTCTCTTTGTCTTTCTTCATCAGTTTCATCTTCTTCTTCATCGTCTATTTTTTTCTTTTCATTTTTGTAATATGCTTCAGCAGCTTGGAAATAAAGAGGATTTCTCATTTCACGGATTTGTTCGCCTTCTAAATCTTCATTATCTTCTAAGTCTTTTATTCCATCCACTAGATAATCCCTCATCTTCCTTGAGTTAAGAACATAATTTACCTTCTTCTTGCCGTCTTTTTCTTCTTCGATTTTATTAGATAATTTTTTGTTAACAAATTCTGATTGCGCATCTTGGATATAAAAAGTGAGTTGTCTTTTAATGAATTCCTCGCTTCCACCCATAACAAAATCTTTCCATATAGGACTTTCATAAACGTCTGCTAGAGTTTTTCTTATTGAAGCCATATCGCCTTTTTGGGCGTATTCAATTATTTTATTATATTTCTTATCTTTATCAGGCATTGCTATTGCAAGCCCCTTAAGTTTGTCTTCAGGAAGCTCATTAAGAATGGGCTCATAATTCTCTGAAGCCCGTCTAACAAGTTCATTTTGATTGCCAATAGCGCGTCTTTCAATATAATCTCTTATTTTTGCAGGGTTGCCCTTTACATCTTCTACTGCTGAACCTGCATCTCTTTGAGAAATACCTTCATATTTTACAAGATAACTAAATAAATCTCCGGGCGTAGAAGGGTTATAAGGATCTGTTTTCACACCCTCCAGTACCTTTACGGATTCTTTAAATCTTTTATATCCCTTATATAATTCAGGAAATACAATATCTTCAAGTGCCATTTTTCGTATTTTAGAGAGGCAGAGCCACTATTTAAACCTTATGTTTTGGTGTATCTTTGTGGTAGTAACAAAATAGGAAGGTTTAGCATTGGTAAAAGATACTTCAACTAGCTTACCCCTACAAAATAGAGATAATTGTAAATATGTAGGGGGTAATGTTTATGAAACTCCGAAAAGCAATTTGCTCTGCTTCTTCCGTAAACTAATCTTTACATATGTAAAATAAAGTGGACTAATTAACCTTCAAAAACTAATCACTTAACTTCCTTAAAAGGGTCAAAGCCAATCTCAAAAACAGGATATTCATCGCCTTCTTTCTTTTCCTCTGTTTTTGGTTCGGATGGCTTTTCGTCAGTTACTTCGGTTTTAGAATCTTTATGCTTAATATGTGCTATTTTCTTCTTCTGAACTTCTTCAATTTTTTCTTTTTCCTTGCTTTCTATTTCAGACATATCGTCTATTGGAAGCATCTTTGGTTTTCTTGCCATATTATCATTATTGCTGCCATCATGGTTTTTAATCTTTTGGTTTTTCAGTTGAGTTTCTAAATCTAATACAAACTGGCTTATTTCATGGGCAACATCAGCATTAACACTAATAGAATCAATTCCTTGGCGAACAAGGAACTCAATCATTTCTTTTTTACTTCCGGCTTGTCCGCAAATAGATGTTTCAACCTTGTACTCTTTGCAAACATTAATCACTCTTCGCAACTGCGATAAAATTGCGGGGTGCATTTCATTATACATATACTGGCATTCTGCATTTCCTCTGTCTATTGCAAGTGTGAACTGTGTTAAATCGTTTGTTCCAAAACTAATAAACTTAGCATATTTGCAAATTCCCCTAATAACTTGAACTGCTGCAGGAGTCTCAATCATTGTTCCTATAATCATATTAGGTTTTTGGAATTTCTTGAAAACCTTGTAAGCTTCAGCCATTTCTTCTTCACTTATTACTTGCGGAAACATTAGCCCAAACTTTTTATCTTTGTGTTTTTCAGCAACTCTCGAAACCGCCTCAATTTCAGCTTCCATAATTGGAATATGTTTCAAGCTAAATCTTATTCCGTGAAATCCAAGCATAGGATTAACTTCAACTTCAGCAGGAGCACCCTTCAAATGCCTGAACTCATCTGTTCTAATATCTGAAGTTCTTATCCAAATTTCTTTAAAGTGTTTAGCTATTTTTGAAACTCCGTCTTCAATAACATCTCTATAGGCATGAGCATTATTGCTTGTAACATAAAATAATGGATGCTTTCCACTTTCAGCGATTATTCCTTCTAATCTCATTAATCCCACGGCTTCAGCATGAGATTTTGCAGCTCTTTCAGCAAAATGTGGCAAATCAACCATAACTTTAATTTTAGTTTTAGTTCCTTTAACAATGGGCAATATTTCTTTCAATCCTTCTGTCGCAATTTTTTCTTCCACTTTACCCTCATAAACTTTTCCTTCGCTTCCATCAACAGTAACAATCTGTCCGTCTTTCAGAGTTTGTGTAGCTGTTTCTGTTGCAACCACGCAGGGAATTCCCATCTCACGAGATACTATCGCAGCATGAGCAGTAGCTCCACCTTCATCAGTTATAATAGCAGAGCATCTTTGCATAGCAACAACCATATCAGGATTAGTCATTTTTGTAACGAGAATATCACCCTTTACAATTTTTTCCAAATCTTCAAGTGTGTGAACAAGTTTAACTGGCCCAAACGCAACGCCAGGTGAAGCGGGCATTCCTGACAGCAAAACATTTCCAGAAAGAATTTGTTTCTTAACTGCACTGCTTTTTTCAATTGTAGTTACTGGGCGAGTTTGAACAATGTATATTCTTCCAGTTTCAACTGCAAATTCAATATCTTGCGCTTTTTTATAGTGCTCTTCTATTTTCTGTGCAGTATAAGCTAAATTTTTAATTTCAGCGTCACTCATAACTTGCTGTTTGCTTTTTTCAGCAGTAAGAGTAACTACTTTCTCTTCACCATTTGCTTGCCTGACTATTGCAATCTTTTTGTCTGCAATTTTCTTCTGGACAATGTCTAAATCAGGATTAACAACATAATGGTCTGGCTTTATTTTTCCAGAAACAATTCCTTCTCCAAGTCCGAATACTGCTTCAATAATTATTTCATTTGCTCCACTTACAGGATTTTTAGTGAAAGCAACCCCTGATTTATCAGAATTAACCATTTTCTGCACAACAGCAGAAAGTAAAGCTTCTGATTCTTTGAAACCTTTTTTCTTTCTGTAATAAACTGCGCGAGCAGTATAAAGCGAAGCAAAGCATTTTTTAATCGCAGTTATTAGCTCTTTGTTGCCCTTAATATTAGTATAAGTTTCCTGCTGCCCTGCAAAACTTGCCGTAGATAAATCTTCAGTTGTAGCAGAACTTCGAACAGCAACAAAAACAGGCTCGTGGCTATTTTTTAAAATGTCTAAAGCGCTCTTAGAAACTGCGAGTGATGCTTTTTTAACTTCTTGGTCTGTGTTTAATATTTCATAGGCTTCTGTAATTTCTTCAACCATGTCTTCAGGCATATTAGAATTGATTATTATCTCGCGAATTTTTTTAGCGTTAATATCTAACTCTTTTGTGTTGTCAATATCTGTTTCACTGATTATTTTTTTTATTTCTGTCTTTAAGCCAGCAGCATCAAGATAAGCATCAAAAGCCTGCGCAGTCACACAAAATGCAGGAGGCACAGGAAAACCAGAATTATACATCTCAGCAAGATTCGCGCCTTTTCCACCAGCAACACCTCCAGAAGTTTTGGATAATTCAGAAAGCCATTTAACATATTTTCCTGATGCAGATGCTTCGTCAAAACTAGGTTTCTTCTTGTTCATTTTTCCTCTTTATTGTTTTAGTTAAGAAGAGCTATTTTATAAATCTTTATTTTGGAACTGCTTGAGTCAACAAATTGCCATATTTTTAGCAAATGCTTTTGAAACATATGCAGAATTAATCCAAACAACCCTAAATCCATTTCTTGCCATTATTTCTTGAGATTCTAATTTTAACGCTTCAATTTCTTCTGCAGTATGCTCATCATAATTAAGAGTCTCGCCAGAATAAAAATATTTTCGCGAGGCTAATTCTTCCAGTATACTATCTGAATGAGCAAAATTACTTATTTTTGTCATATTAAATGATGCAGAGTGTAGACATTTTTTAATGTGTTTGGATTTTTGCAAACATCTAAAATTTCTTTTTGCAAATTAGCAAGGCTTAAAGTAATTGGCATTGTTGATTGAGCAACACCATAAGCATGATTAAGAACCTGTTTTGTTTCTTGAGGCCAAATAGCATAAACTGCTCCGAAAACTGCCAAATCAATAACTTTCATCACAGCTACTGTAGAAATAACTGGATGTTTATTAACAATATTCCGTGCATCCTTAACAATGTTTTCAAGTTTTTCCATTATAAGTTTATAATTTTTTAAGAATTATTGAGGAATTACTCTGTTTTCTTCGTAAACAATTTTGCATTTGCAAGGCAGCTTTGCAGAAGCGCTTTTTGCAAGTTCTCTAATCGCATTTGTATGTTTCTTATCAGCATAAGCAATAATAAAGACAGGGTCTCCTAATTTTACAACTGCAGATCTATACATAGTTGTTCCAAACGAGTGAGCCATACCTGACTGAACTCTCTCTCCTTTGCTTCCTCCGCTGAATGTTTTATTTTCTCTTATAACCTGATGCGGATAGGGTTTGCAAAGCAAAGAATAATTGTCCATTAAAAGTTTTGTAAGTTGATTATTTAACATCTGTCTTGTTGCTTCAAGAGCCATATCTCTTATCTGAACATTCATCATAGAATAAATAACAATATAACTTGTAAAATCTCCCTTAAGCAATTTTCTTACATTGCCCATATTAAATTTTGTGACTTTTTGATTAGGAACTGCCCTGATGTAATTCTTGTTCTTAATCTTCATAGATTTTCGAGTATAATGAGTAACTCTTCTTTTTGTATAAGATAATGCTTTTCGAATTGCCATGTTTATTTTTCTTTCACCTCTTCTTTATTTGAAAAATAAACAATCAGAAAATCTTTGATTTTCTGAGTATGAAAAATCTTGTATTGCCAAAGCGAAGCTTTTAGTTGATTTTTCATATTCAAGTTTATTTTACCTCAACTTCTGTGTTTATTGATTGTCCAGGTAATCCTCTTTCAAAAATAGCTCGAACTAAACCCTTATTTCCATGTGAGCCAGAAATCTTTCCAGCAATAATTTTTCCAGCTTCGCTCTTCCATTTTACTTCTTTTCCAACGAATTTAGATGCTTCAAGCTTGTTTTTCGCTCCAACATCTAAAATAAAATGTCTTTCGTGAACGTGCTTTAAACTTCTTCTAAATTGAATAACTTTTCCTTTCATGTTAAATGGATAGGTAAAAATAGGTTTAAAAAGCTTCTGTTAATCAAAAAAATAATGGGGCACCACACCTTGAAAAAAGGTGCGGTTTGTAAAGCCCCTTGTTTTTTGGATGATCCAAAATTGAAAACAGTAAAGAAGGCTTATACCCTCATCTAAATAATAGGGATTTCAATTTATGGACACAAGGATTATTTTAGCTGGCAAAATTGAGAGTTCTTCCATTTTGTTCTTTATAAGATTCATACTCACAACGATATATTGCCTTAACCGGCGGCAAAATTAATAATATCCATTTGTAAACTGAATCAGAACTCCAAAATCTGCTTGTGTAATATTCTTCAAAATTAGAAGTATTTAAATCTGCTTTGGCAATTTCATCAATAGATTTTCCCTTCATTCTGCTAATCCGTTCAAGATTCATTGAAGGCATTGTCTTGCTATTCATAAACAAAATCAGTTTTATCGTTTTATAAAGCTATTGATTTAAGTAGCAAAGTAAGGCTTGCGCTTATCTACGAATATATTAATGTCACAATTTCGGAGCTGAAGTTTTAAGTAGCAAAGTCTTATCGAGAGAAGCCAAATCGAATTGGGTTTATAGAATTAATAAAACTATGAATAACAATTTTGATAGGGAGTTTAGAAAGACATATCAAAATCTCTAAGCTCTTTTCTAAGCAATTCAAGAACTTTTTCAGAAAGTCTATTCGGCTTTCCCTTTTGTGTAGAAAGAATATTATCAAACTCGTCTTGTTTTCCTTCTTCAAATCTTGCCTTGCCGTCTTTTTCAATTATTTTCTTGAATTGATTATCAACAATAACATAAATAGGATTTGTTAAAAATATCTCTGCATGTTTATCTTTTCCATTTTCTTTATAATTAACACGAACTTGCATTTTTCTTATTTCAGATAAATCCTTTCTCTGACCATATTCTATAAGATTATTAATAAGAACAGCGGCATTTTTTCTTATGTCTTCTATTTCATATTTGCTTGGTTTCTTTTTGCTCTTATATCTTTTCTTAGCATCAATTAAATGATTGATTATATGAAGATTTTTAGGGTCTGTTCTGCCTTTTTTAACCAGCTCTTTATCAAAATCTCTTACTAACTCACTATCATTTTTATTTCCGAATAAATGACGAAGAAGCTTGAAAACATTTGAGTAAGTATCCTCAATAGTTCTTTCCTGCGAACGTTTTTCGATTTCAACTGCCATTTCCTTAAGTTTCTTAGTATAATCATCAAAATCTTTAATTAATTTATCAATCTCTGTTCCGGAAACTTCCTTGACTTTTCCGTGCTCATATCCCTTATAATAATTTATAACAATATTTTCAAGTATATCAAAATATTTCTTCTCCATAATCTTTTCTTTTTCAACAAATATTCTTTTAACTTCTGAAACGGTTTCTTTGGGGGTAGTTGGCGGAATTCCATACATCATCAATAATGCTTGAGAAGGTGTTAGAATACTCCAATAAATATCATTTATAACAATATCCAGGAGTCTTTGTTTGATTATATCCTTGGATTTATCGCCCATTGACATAAATCTGTCAATAGCTTCTGGTGAGGGCTTTATTTTACCCATCTTCAAAAGAAGTTTCCAAGGCAAGAATCCGCCCCTATCATAAAGAGGTATTCCATCTCTGATAAAAGTAAATATAACCGGTGAAGCATCTTTAACATCTTCCCAGAATTCTGTAAGAAGATATACTTGTGGAGATAATTTATTCTTAACTCCAGCTAATTCGCCTGCTTCAGCAACATATTGATAAATAATTCCTCTAAGTTTTTCTTTTAATTCTAATCTTGACATTCTTTTAACATCAGTATCGTCAATTATAACAAAAACGTCAACATCGCTTGTTTGTTTTGCTTCTCCACGAACAAGACTTCCGCCAATAACATAACTGTAAATATATTTCTCGAATTTTCTTAAACATAAACTTTTATGTATTTGAGAAACACGAAGCGCTCCAAGAATTCCTTTATCATGCAAGGGATAGCTCATTCCAAGAGCTTCAACAATGTCATATTTAGAATCTAAGCAAAAATTCCACAAATCAACAGGAGTAATAATATTAACCCATAATCTCGGCTTGTTATCTTTAACAATCTTAATAATTTCAGCTTTAATCTTTGCAACATCCTTGTAGTTATCTTCTGGAATAACCATAACAATATGCATTGGCTTTGTTTTTTTCTCTTCTTCAGTTAATCCAAGCTCCTCATCAAATCTTTCAGCAGCCTGCGGAGGAGTTATTCCAAGAGCCAGTGTGAATGGATATTTTTTTATGATTTCTTTTTTAAAATCATCAAGTTTTTGCTTTGTTTTATCAATTTCTTTTTTTGCCTGTTCTGTTATTTCTCCAGGAAGTTTTTGTCCAGGCTGATAATTCATTCCAGGATTTTTAAGTTCATCAGAAAGATTTTGATTTTCAGGCTTTTTTGGAGTTTCAGAATGTTTTGGTGATTCCATAATTGATATTATTTCAGGATGTTTTTAAAGGTATTGCTATGAATTCAGATTATATGCGCCGCCCGCGAATTGAACGCGGCTCTCCTCGTTGGCAATCCACGATAGACGAGGACTACCACAGAGAAATTTGGGTTTTCTCCTCGGTGCGACTTCTATTCTAAAATATAGGGGTCTTTATAAAGCAGGTTATCTGGTGCTCCCCCACTATCAAGAAAACCTTTTTAGGTTTTCTGGATGATCCAAAATTTTGGATAAATAAACAAGAAAAATTTATGGACATGAAAAAAGCACTCGAACCCTTGCCAAAAAACATTCATGTAGTCGATGTTTTCAATAGATTATCAGATAGAAATAAAGAGATGATCAATAAGTTTCTCGAATATAAACGAGGTTATGTTTGCGAACATCAAGCAACCAAATTAAAATATACCCTTTCCAGAGTTGCAGATATTTTAGAGAAAGATTATGATAAAATAACAAGAGAAGAAATGGATAAGCTCGGTGGAATTATACTAAAGTCAAGCTTTACTTCAAAGACTCAAGAAGACTTTATTTGTTCTATTAAAACAGCCTATAAGTTTTGGTTTGGGGAGAATGAATCATTTCCCAAGGTTGTTCTGGGCTTGAAAAGACCTAAATCCAGGACTGCTTTGAGACTTCCTAAAGAAATGCTTACAGAAGAGGATATCTATCAAATGATTAAGGTTTGTCCTCAGACTAGAGATAAATTCTATATTGCATTATGTGCCTTAGACGGAGCTTTAAGGCCCTGCGAGGCTAGAAACATTAAATGGGGCGATATCAAGAAAGATAAGTATGGCTTTTACATAACGATTTATACTGCTAAGAAAAGCGGAAACAAAGAGACAAGAGTTATTAGAATTATAAAATCCGAGCCTTATTTTATCCAGTGGAATAAAGAATATCCTGGCGAGAAGAAAGATGAGGCTTATCTTTTCGTGAATTTCAAGAATCTTAGGCCCGTGCAAAAAGGCACGATTGACATGCTCTTCAAAAGAATCAAGAGAAGGCTGAAGTGGCCTCAGAAAAGAATTTTTCCTTATCTTTTGAGACACTCGCTTATTACAAAAATGAGCAAAGATCCAAGAATTCCTGTGGCTGTGTTGAAAAAATTCATCGGACATTCGCTCAGAAGCAATACAATCGCAGAGTATCAGCATTTTGGCGATGATGATTTGATGGCGATGCAGCTAGAATACAATAATATCGAGAAAAAAATTGAAGATATTCCGAAAGAACACAAGCCCGTTATTTGCTCCAAGTGCAATACACCAAACGAGTATGATGCAGAGTTCTGTTATTTCTGCAATACTGCATTAAGTCAGAAAAGACAAGTCGAAAATGCTGAGAAAATGAAAAATTTAATGGAGCAATTTGAAAATTTAACAAAAGAACTCGAAAAAAGGAAAAAATTGGATAATTTTCTTGATAAAATCATGGCAGATCCGAAAATCGTCGAGAAAATCACTGCAATTTCTCAAAATTCCTAGTATTTAAGGCTTTAAAAAGGAAAGCCACTGAGCACTTTCGCTACCTGGGCTTGTAAAAGGCCTAAATTTCTATCCAATGGCTAGCCACAGCCACCATACGAATAGAGTATCTTTTTTCTCGGTGGCATTTAACTTGAATTTACAAGCCTCTAAAGTAAAAGTTTATAAACGATTTTAACCTCAATTTAATATGAAAAAAGAAGGGGGGATTTTTAACATGAAAGCTAAAAATTTCGAGTATGATTCTGAATTAGACAATTTTTATATTTACTCTGAAAAAGATGAAGAAATAGTTGGCTCTCTGCCTTTTGGCAATCTAATCTATGATATTGGATCTTCCGGAGATGTAATAAAATTAGAAATAGACAATGCTTCAAAAGTATTCAATGTTAACCCAAACATTCTTCAATCTGCAGAAAACGCAACACTTACGATAAGCACTAGCGGAAACATGCTAATGTTAGGTTTTAGAATTTTACTTGCTAAAAAAGAGTTTGTGTTTGTTAATTCAATACCTAAGAATAAGATTAATATTTTGGCTTGAATCCAAAGAATTTATTGAATAGTCTTTTCTCTATTGTTTTCCCATAAAAGTATGCATCAAATATTTCATATGGTTCTTTATCTAGCAGAAAAAGAAGGAAATAAGATTGTTTTTTTCCTATTTTATAAATAAAAGTATATGTGTATCCCAAAGGCTTTCTTCTTTTAGAAACCGAGATTATTTTATCAAATTGTTCAAAAATATTTTTAGCTTGTTCGAGAGATATTCCGTGCCGAGGTTTATCCCTATCAAAGTAATGTCGATGTATTTTAAATTCCTCAAATTTTTTAGATTTTAATTTGTTTATGATAATCTCTTTTTCTTGAGGACTTACGCGTATATCTTCATCCATACTGATTTTATGTGATTTAAAGTTTAAATATGTTGATGGAATGAGTATATGCATTTCTAGTTCATTTATAAAGAAAAGCCACCGTGTGCTTTTATTAGATTAAATTGTAAAAGAACCAAATTTTAGTATGTGGGCTAGCCCGTGCCACCAAGTATAATATATATTATATGTCTAAGTGGCTTTTAGTAGAAAATCGCCCTACAGAGTATTCTCTCTTCTTCTTGGCTAGGGCACTTTAGCTTATGTATTAATCCCCTCTCATAAACTTTATATAGCAATATTCTTTTCTAAAATCAGATAATGCGCTGCTAGTATATCGGTTAGTACGTCTCGTTGCCATTACTTTAAAAATAAGAAGCAAAAACGAGGAGAGCCGCGTTCAATTCGCGGGCGGCGCATTTTTTAGTTTTAATGAGAAGGTTTTTATAATCTGATTTTCTTAATCAATAGAGGGAGGATGAAAATGTTTTTTTATAAAAAAGTGAAGAAGTTGGATATGTGGGACATTGCTTTAACTAAGTTAGCAGTTGCATTCGGAGTTATATTCTTGTTAGCAATATGGCCTGTGGCTATGAATTGGGTTAAATCTGTAAATCCTTGGTATTTCTTTGTTGTAGCGATAGGAGCTGCAATAAGACCACTGTACAGATTCTTCAAGCAATAGTTACCCTAGTAAAATGGGAAAAGAAAAGGCATTAAGCAATCTAGGATTTTTTCTAGGAATTATCGGAACAGTGATAGCCCTGCTCCCTTTTTTTAATATGAAAGATCCTCAAATTTTTAATATACTTCTTCCTGCAATCCTCGGAATAGGGGGTTTATTCATAGTTTTAAGAGTAAAAAAGGTATTAAATGATGATGTTATTAAGGTCGGGTTAATTGTCAATCCTCTTGCTATTATTTTGGGCATAACACAAGCAGTTATCTATTTTATCAAATAAAAATAAATTTTTTAGATAGGTCAACTCCATAAACTTATGGAAGAAGAAATCAATATACTAGAAAAGAATTCAGAAGAACAAATAGAGGAAGACGAGGAGTTTAATTTCAAGGAAAAATTAGAGGAATATAACAAAAATATTAATGACTCTTAAAAATCAAAGTAATTTTCTAAATACTATTCTTTATCAATTTCGACTAATAAATCTGAAACCTTTTTTTCAATAATTTTTGCTATGTTATCCATTTCAGCAGTATTTTTATTGGAAGTATCGTGGACAGCCCATTGTCTTAATGTTTTGTCCTGAAGTGAGAAGTTATCTCTTAATATAGAGTCCTGTACATCATCAGCTACGATTATGATCATATTAGACCATTCTAAGAGACAAATATCAAGTATTTGCGGAGTCCCTTTAATTTCTACGCCATTTTGCTTGGCACAAAGCCTAATTGGTTCGTCTATATGCGGACCTTTAATGATTCCTGCACTTTTAGCTTGATGTCTTTTGCTAATCTTATTAAAAAAAGCCTCTGCTAATTTACTACGAAATCGATTATATTTGCATAAAAATAGTACATTCATAATAGCAAATTAATTTCTGGATTTATAAATGTGCTTTTGAAAGTTTTCTGTTGAATAGTCTTAAAAATAAAAACCCTCCCGCCTGCCCTGAAATAAAAAATCAAATCAATAGTTTATCAGTTTAACTATTGTATTGGTGCTTCTTCTGCTTTTTTTTCTTCGGAGGCACCGTTTTCAACTTGAGGTTTTTTTTCTTTGTCCTCTTGCTTTTTCTCTTCTACAGGTTTTTGCTCTTCTTTTGGTTGCTCTTGCGAAACCGTTTGAGCTTCCTGCGTTTGTGTTTGTTCTTCTGTCATTTTTTCCTCCAAATTTACAAAAACATCAGAGTATAAAAAAGTTTGTGTATTCTTTACAGCATCAATAGCACAGTAATCCCTAGAGTATTAAGCACAAAGCTTAACTGAGCAAGTACCCTTGAATTTATCTCTGTAAGCCCTGCAAGCATTGTAACCCCCGCTTCATCTGGCAATGGTGAAGCAATCAGAATTCCTGCAAAAGTGTACATCAAATATATTTTTATTCTTTCATTGATATTTCTATCAATAAAATTAGTCAATTTAACAAAAGATTTGGAATTTCTTAGTCTCTTAAATTCTTCTTCAAATGAAATTTTTATGGTATGAAAAATAATCATATCCGATACAAGTGCCCCTAATCCTCCGATTATTCCAGCAATCCAAATGTTTGAAGGATTCAGGCTTATGAAAAACCCAACAGAAAAAGGTGCTGTAAAGCCGAAAGCAAAGAACATCCCTGCGAAGAAGATACTAATATAACCCAATGTTCCAAGATGTGCTACAAAATCTTTTACAATTGGATTCTTAAAAAGAAAATATGCTAAAATTATTGCTAAGATTAATAAAGTAATCTTTGGATATTTGAAATTGAAAAGCCGTTTAATTTTCATTTTTTAATACCCTTATCCTCATTTTCCGAGCTAGGCATTATCCAAAAAAAAACACCATGTCCAAGCCTCAATATCGTTTCTAGTATTATGATAAAAATACTATAAATTAAGAGACTTTTTAATAACGAAGGGATCTCGGTAAATTTTTGCAATGTCAGAGAAAAGTCAAAGAATCCAGGAGTTATGATAGCAATGCCGAGCAAAGTAAATGGAATCATCTTTGCTAAATCTTTGGATAGATCTTCATTGAAATAGGCTGTAAATCTTATAGCACCCACTACGGATATCGCAATAAGTAAAATGTTGGATACTGGCTGTTCCTTTGCAAGCATCAAAAGCAAAATCGAAAATACTGTAAACCAGAATATTACCAATAAGGGTATTAAAATTATATATTCTAATATATAAAATATAATTGCGAAGAATTTTAATATGAACCCAAACTTAAATTGGTTATACTTATTTAGATCTAACTTTAATATATCTCTTCTAGCAATAAATCTATAAAAGTACCATATAAATATTGAATAAATCACAATCGCTAATATTAATGTTAGAAGAATTGGTCCCGATTTAACAATATCTCCAGAATTAATGCTGAGGGAGTTTGCTATAGTACCTGTCGTAGTGTTTATAATATCGCTTACCTCAACCATTGGAAATAAAACATTCAAAGGTTTTTAATTCTTTTTATTTAATATAGCCGTTCGGTTCTATCGGGATCTATTCTTTCGCTTTTCTTTTTTCATCTTTTCATATATGCTTATCCCTAGTGGGATTCCGATTGTCATGCTGATAATTAAAGCAATAATTGCGCTTATAATCCATAAAAGAACTTTATAGAATTCCAAGAAGAACTCCATATTAACGCCAATAGAATAAAGAGCAGTGAATATGAAAGTCATATGAATAATCAAATCCATAACTAGAAGCATTCTTTCTTTAAATTCAAAATGATAATCCTTTGACCTTTCCCTTATCAATCTAGAAGCATAAAAACCCAATATAAGAATAACTATTGCTAGAATATACTTTGGTGAAGAAGTAATAATGCTCTCTATAAGATTTTTCGTAAACTCTAGATTCAGTATCATTAAAGCCCATCTTAAAAAAATAGAGAATACAATTAAGCTGATGAACCAAGTGATAACTTTCAAAGCTATAGTCAATATTCCCCTTGATTCAGGGTATAAATCAAACAATCTGATGATTCTGTTTGAGAGTTTGGTAAGCAATATTAAAAGTGCAGTAGAGATTATAATCCCTGCAATTATCAGTAATGCTGGATAAAGTATTTCCTCATTCATTTTTTAGTTCCTCGTAATATTCTATTGTTTGCTTGGCGATTAAATTCCAATCAAATTCTTTAGCTTTCTGATGAGCCTTTTTCCCAAATCGACTGCATTCATTTCTATTGTTTAATAGCTCTTTTAATTTATAAATGAATGCTTTCTTATCGGTAACTGCAAAACCCGAATCGCCTATAACTTCTGGAATCCCTCCAACCTTAAAGGCTATAACTGGCCTGCCTGAAGCCATTGCTTCCAATATGCATAATCCGAATGACTCGTATTTTGAAGGTTGAATATAAACTTGGCAATTCTTGTAAAGGTTAATCAGATTATCTTGATCCTGGGGCTTATTGATTATCTTTAATCTATCTCCGTATTCTTTTTCAAGCTTAGAAATTTTATCCCAAATTAGTTTTAACTCTCCTTCTATATTTGTATAAGGACAAACTGCAGTAAAACTTGCATCTTTGATAGTCATTACTTGCTCTATGAACTCGGGCAGCAAATCTATGCCTTTATCTTTGTTAAATCTGCCAATAAATAGCACATTTTTATTTTTTATAGGCGTGTAATTGAATAACCCTAAATCTACCCCATTATAAATCACCTTTCTGGATTTTAAGCTGTATTGCTTCTCTCCCTCTTTCAATAAATTTTTTGAGACAAATATTGCGCCGTCACAATAATTGGTTGTATGCTCTATCCAAGCGATGAGGTCTTCAAATTCTCTTTCTTCTGCACTAAGCTCGTTTATCCTTATTTTTTCTATTGCATGAAAGGTATGTATCCACTTCAACTTGTATACCTTTTTCAAAATAAACGCAGCCTTAGTAAGCGCACCATGAGTATGGATAATATCAAACTTCTTCTTTAAGCTCTCTCTAGTTATTTCCTTTATTACTTCTGATTCAAAAAGGTCATATTCCAATCTTTTTTTGGAAAAATTATCCATTAAAGGAGCTAGGACTTTGCCTATTATGTGTATATGGGCTCCATTTTCCTTATAGTACTGATCTGAATCTCCATGGCAGAAAATATGGACTTCGCAATTATGCTTCACTAAATATTTTGCGAGATTTTGTACATGTATTCCAACTCCTGAAATTGTTGGCTTTTGATAATAATAGCTTATCAATCCTACTTTTAGCTTTTCCTTGCTCATTGAGTCAATAATTTTCATGAAGCCTTCTGAGATTTTTTGGCTTAGCTCAGTTAGGCGATAAATCTTTGATTGTATACTCATTTATTCTTCCTCTTTTATTAAACATGATTTGATGGTTTTTAAGTTTTAGTCTTTTTATAAAGAATGCTGCCGAGATAGTCATCAACTATCAAGCATTGGCAACGAGACGTACTAACCGATATACTAGCAGCGCGCTAGTAATTTAGGAAGATATACTAAGTTTAAAAAGTTAATCTCATCAGCTTACAAATCACTGCAGAACGATTATCTAATCTTAAGTCTTTTCTCACAAGCCTTTTTTAATTTTTGAATTATTGCTTCTATTTGTGGTTTCTTTTCGATGAGATAACTCTTGCTTATGGGTTTTCCTTCATAACTACTATAATTTCGTTTTACTCGGAGGTCTTGTCCAATTAAAGCCTCTTGTGAATTAAGGAGATTTATTTTTTCAAGGTATTCAATTATTTCTCTGTGGCTATAGTCCCCTGTTGCCTTTAATCCTTCCACTAAAAGAATTATTGTGCCAAGTTCTTTAAAAATTTCATAATAATTTTCAGCTATCACAGTAGCAGAGAGTTCTGTAAGTTCAAGAGTTCTTATAAATTCCTGTCTTTCAGAAGTCATCCTAAATATAGACTTTGCTTTTTCCATATCGGGTTCTATCCTTATTATCATTTTAAGGCTTATTCAATTTTAAAATATCCTGCCATTACTATTCCATTAGCAAGATTATTTTTAAGTTCATTTGGGATTTTATTTGACATTTTAAATAGTAAATGTATTTTTTTGCCAAGTTGTTTTTCATATTTTTCCAAATTGAAGGGTTTTTCTTTACACATTACAAATAAATCTATATCAGAGTTTTCTGTTGCTTCGCCTTTTACATAACTTCCATAAAGGATTATGGCTTCCGGATGAAGATTACCCCATATTTCATCTATAACTCCGGAGGCATAGAGTTCATATTGAATGCTTAATTTCTGGTATCTGATGAACTTTAAGCTATCTCTTTGAGCAGTATAAAAGCGAACACTATTTTTTTTGTATTCTCTTATAATACCCTCCTTAAATAGCTCTAAAAGATAATTCCCAACAGACATTGGAGCAACACCAACAAGTCTGCTTAATTCCCTTAGCCTAAAACTTTCAGTAGAATTATAAAGAAAGAGTTTCATTACCTTGTATTTGTTATAATCTTTTAACATATGTTATATTTTTATATCACTTGTTATAGTATTATTCCATAGCTATATAAATCTTTCGGCAAGGAAGTAGAAATATTTATAAGAGAAGAAAACCCTGCCATTATTATACCACGGGTGCTTAGGCTATAGAAAATCCTTAATTTTCTATCTGTGCAAAATTTACATTTATGCACATAATGGTAAACCATTAGCCTAAGATAGTTTTATAAAACATCATTCTTTAGTTTTTTTACGGGTGCTTAGGCTAATGGTAGACCCTCTCGTTTACACTCTAATAATACAGAGAACGAGTCTGTTCTGCCGAGTAGACTATAAGCGCCCGTACATAGAATATAGAAGGGCCGATAAGCTAGCGGTAAACTGACTCGTTTACAAGGTGCGGCGTGAGTAATATCACACCAATACCCTAAAATCCGAGTATTCCGAGGTTCAACTCCTCGTCGGCCCATTAGGAAGTTTGATTGATATGGGCGAGTAGTTAAGCTTAAAAATTAATATATTCTGCATATAATTAAGGTGTTCAGCCTCAGACTGATTCTGAGAAAATTTAATATGACTAGAAGACGTACGCCAAGTTTAGAAGATCGCATAGACGCAATCATCGCAAGAGACAGCGGAATGCCTTATGAAACTGTATTGAATACTTTTGATATTTCAGCAGGCCAATTTGCCATAGCTCTATTGAGGGATCTTTCCGATTATATCGGCTTTGCCCAAGGTGAAGACCGAATCCGACTGGAAGAGATACGGAAAAATAAGCAAAGGAAAATCGCACTTTTTACAATGAGTGAAGATTTTCTGAAAAAGCAATATGACGCAATCAAATCGGGAGAGCAGTATCGTTTTCTAAATGGTACCTATAAGTCTCCTCAAAATGTTGAATTCATCATATACTATGCAATGGTTCAGAGTAGACCTCAATTAATGTCTGGAGATAGAAAAGAGGTTGTAGAAACTATAAAAAGCCTTAATGGACTTAAAGATTATTTTTTCTCAATAGGTTTGGCGAGTTTGCTTGAAAATATGTCTAAGCCAATTTCTTCTTCAAAAGCCCTAATGATATTTGACGAAGCTTACCAAAAAAGAAGAAATGATAAAAGTCTTTTTGATCTAGACCAAAAGGAGCATCTGCATCCTTGGGGGGATAATTACAATGCACCAAGATCTTACTGGAGAGATCCTATGACTATCCATGCGACAGTATACCACTTATTAACTGAAAATAATCCTCAGCTTGCTTCTATTAGCAGATCAGAGGTAATCGATGGCATAAAAAAGCTTCCTCGAAATTTATTTGAATATCTTGCATCTTTGGGAATCGGTGCAATGATGGCTAACTGGCCTAAAAAGTTAAGAGCGTGGTCGCCTTCTGTTGTTTTAAACATTTTCGATTGGGCTTATCAAGAAAGAACAGGAGATAAAAGCTTATTTGACTTAGATGAAAAGCAACATCTGCATAAATGGGGCGAAGGATTTATGGTACCTCAGAAGTTCTGGAAACAAAAATCTAATGTTCGGGAAGCCGTTTATCATGAATTAATTGAAAACAATCCAAAATTAGCATCAAAAGATAGAACTACCGTTATTCAGAATATAAAAGGGTTGCCCTATGCTTTAAAAGATTATTTTACCTCATTGGGTCTGGGTGGTTTGATGGCACAGGCCTTTGAAAAAGAAAAAAGTGGGTCCCCTCTTGAAGTATTGAAAGTATTTGATGAAGCCTATCGGGAAAGAACGGGAGATAAAAGTTTATTTGATCAAACACAGATAGCTTATCTAGAAGTTAAGGGAAACAGGAGTATAAGAAAGAATTAATCTATTCTTTCTCCCAGACAAAAGCCTTAAATCTCGTAGGTGCTTTTGCAAACCAAAAAAATCCTGCTGGATTTTTAGGGCCCCGAAAACAAGTATGTTTTCGCGGAAAGTAACTTCGATACACTCTCGTTTACACCGAGTATTCGGAGGTTCAACTCCTCGTCGGCCCATATTTTATTTTTTTGCGGATTTCCAAAGAAGCTCAAATTGTTTTATAAAACCTTTAGCAACTTCTTCGTTTTCTATAGAAATATGTAAGGTTTGATCTCCTGCACTGATGCTTATAGTAGTTAATTCGCCTATGACATTTATAGAAGGAGTATATTCATAAGGGATGTATTTTATCTGAGCTTTTTTTTCCTGGATACTTTTATCTTTTTTTGCGTTTTCGCTATAAAGCTTCTTTATGCTTATTCCTGTTTTTTCTCTTTTAGGATAAATATTGTATATAAAAAAATCATACTCTTTCTTTTGATAAGCCTCTTTGGGTAAAATACCCAAAACATAGAGTGTATCGCCTTTCTTATAGTAATTTGTTTCTTTCAAATAAGCAGTCTTCAATCCATCGAAACCTGTGAAAATTTCGATGTTTATCGGTTTTTTCTTGGATTTAATCTTAGCTAAAAGATTTGGAACAATATCTTTAAAGCTCTTTTCTTGCTGATTTATCTCTTCTTTATGCTTCTCGAGCATTTCGTATACTCTTCTAGGGTCTGCAGGACTAAACCTCTTCATTCCGTTAACCTGAACTTGGCTAATCAGGCCTTTACGCTCTAATGAGAAGAGTATTTCGTAGATTTTTCCAGTTCTCAATCCAGCTTTGTTAAGTATGTCTCCAGAGGTGCTTTCTCCAAGATCTAACAAGGCGATATAGACTTTTATTTCTGAATCAGTTAGGCCTATTCTTCTTAATACTTCTTCTATCATATTGCATCTAATATTTCATACTATAAAAATGTTTCTATCGCTCTCCTCTGGGGGGTGGGTTATATTCAAAAATAAGAGTGTTGTTACTATGCTGTGCTAAAAACACGACGATAAAACACAAAATGACAAACGAAACAATACCTCAAAACTATAACCAAAATACGGGTTTTTGGGAAAGAGATAAAAAGATAATCCAAAGTGATTACCTTTGCAGACCCTACATACTAGAAGAGCTAGGAGAAATTAAGAATCTTAGAGTTGCAGATATCGGATGTGGTGAAGGCTATCTTTCTAGAATACTTGCTTCTAAAGGAGCAAAAGTAACTTCTCTGGATATAAGCGAGGGTTTGATAAACAAAGCAACAGAAAAAGAAGCTAAAGAAAGATTAGGAATAGATTATAGTGTTGGTTCAGCGCTAGACCTGACTAAATTTAAAAGTCAAGATTTTGATTTGGCTATCTCTTCATTAGTCTATGGTCATTTTACAAAATCAGATGTAGACAAAGCAATAAGCGAAACAAATAGCATTCTAAAATTGGGTGGAAGATTTGTTCTTGCAGTTCCACATCCATTTATGTATATATGCAAGCCAAAATCCGGTTGGATTACTTTCGATTATGATTCTTTGGCTTATTCTGATACTGCTCAACCAAATATAACTTTATTCACAGGAGATAAAAGGTCTTTTAAGATTCCTGCAAGAACTCACAAAATTGAAAGCTATATCAATGGCTTACTTAAGAACGGATTTTCTTTAGAACATATTGTTGAACCTAGTCCAACAGAAAAAGATCTTTTAGAATACCCTGAAATCTGGGGCGAAGAAACAAAACTTCCTTCATATTTGATCTTAAATTCGAAAAAGGTGAAAGGAGGTAATTACAAATGATAAAAAAAATATTATCCGGAATAGCATTAGCAACAGCTTTAGCTTTTAATACTAATGCTCAAGAATCTAAGATCGTAGATTTTCATCCCGAGATTTTAGCAGTCGCAAAAGAAGGAAAGCCTATAACCAGAGGCTCGCTTGATGTTGAGTTCAATAAATATGATTCCGATCTATTTTTATTTGGGCAACGTGAAGGAGATTCAGATTTCTATAAGGCGAGAATTCAATATCGCCCATTAGAACTGGGAAATGTATCTATTGGTGGAACAATACAAACTTCTGGTGTAAGAGATTTATTTCATTCAGAAGATGCAGGTATTGCTCTAAGAGCAGTTGGAAGTCCAATAAGTCAATCATTCGGACTGGCTGAATTAAGGTACTTTCCAAAGAACGAACTAATAGAATCTAGAGGCATATTGGATACTAAAAAAGTATATGGGGAATATACTCTTTCTCATAACCTTGATACTAGGGATTCAGACATAATCCTAGGAATAGACTATAAACTGACAAAAGATTGGTTTGTAGGTCTAGAAACAGAATTTTCTGGAAAAAATCTAGATCTTAAAGAAAAGTATACTGGCGTAAGAGCTGGTTTTAGATTTTAATTTTTAATTAGATAAAAAAGAGGTGTTTTCTTTCTTCCAAGCCAAGACCTTAAAAACAAGACTTTCTAAGCATAAACCATAGGGTTCAAAAGGAATTCGTAGGTGCTTTTGCAAACCAAAAAAATCCTACTGGATTTTTAGGGCCCCGAAAACAAGTATGTTTTCGCGGAAAGTAACTTTGATACACTCTCGTTTACACCCGCTCTCAAAATTTATGAGGGAATTATTTTGTTTAGGACGAATCGGTGAGAACGATTCGACTATTAATCTAAAGTTTTAAAAGGTATAAATTCTAAGTATTTTTGAGGTGTTTCGACACTCAGCGATTTCTGAGAAAATTTGAAAATGGTAAGAAGATTTGACTCGACAAAGGACTATTATAATATACTTGGAGTAAGCAGAGATTCTACAGAGAAACAAATAAAAAAAGCTTACCGAAAGAAAGCTCAACAGCACCATCCGGACACCAACGGACATAAGAGCGATGAAAGTATGAAATTGATAAATGAGGCTTGGGAGGTTCTTTCTGAATCTGCTTGCAGAAGAAACTATGATGATGCGAGAGCAGGAGATATTCATGCACAAACAAGAGCTCATACAACTCGGGGTGAAAGAGACAGAAGCGAAGCTGAAGAACAGAAAAGAAGGGAAAGGGGGGAAGAAAAGAGACGAGGGGATGAAGAAGCTTTGGGGATTGCTAGAGAAATAAAAAGCAAACTCGAGTATTACTTTAAAAAAATCCCGGGGCTGAGAGAAAAACATTTTGATTTTTTCTTAGATAGCTTGGCAGGGGAGGATATAGGCTGCTTAGCAAGAGCCGTTCGTGAATATAGAAAGAATGGTTCTATTTTCTTGGAAGACTATGGAGTATTTCAGCATTTCGTTAATAATCTTTCTACTCCTGCTGCAGAACTTGAGAAAATAATCAAATTAAGTAGAGAAGGACCTATTAAAATTGTAATGCCATTGACAAGCGAACAGATTGAAGGCATGAGGATCCGATTAGCATTTCATAATTCTCGGGCCATCTATACAAAAACCGATAAAGTGCAAGATTTGAACTTATGCATATTCGAGGATGAAGTTCTTATGACGCGCTATGATGCAATAAGGTCCAATCAACTAACTTCTGAAACAGAGATGCTAGACCCTATTTATGTTTCCAGATTGGCTAGTTTTCTTTCTGAGGGCTTCAAAAGCGGAGATTATAAGATGAAAATAAGTAATAGAAACAGAGGTAATCCTCCAGATAGAAATTGGATGGGCTATTGGATTGACGAGCTGGCTATTCAAGGTATTCCTATAATCCAAGACAGAAAAAGCGTACTAAATAATCTCGATTTTAAAAATTCTGAAGGAATAATCCTTTCGCAAAAGTAAATTTCGTAGGTGCTCCCGCAAAAAAGTAACTTCAATAGCCTCTGTTTACACCCGCTCTCAAAATTTACGAGGGAATTATTTTTGTGAGGACGAATCGGTAAGATCAATCCCCAGTTATATTCTTGAGAATAATTAATATTAAAAACGGCAAAAATGTAAAAGAAACATGATGAAAAGACAGATTGCTTATGGTTCGGGGGATCCTTTTATTAACGATAGTGAAAACCCATTCAACAGAGTGGATTATCATGAATCTTTAGAAGGTTCAACATCACCCATTCAATTCAAAACAGAGGATTATCGCAGAGTATGCAAATTGCTCGCTGAGAAATTTAAAGCTAATGAAATTGGCAGGGTCGGAAGTGTATTCACTAACTGGAGAGTTTATCACTTAATTCAGGGCGGAATTGTAGAGCAAATCACATCCAATAGGGATTGTGGAGAAATAGTTGTTCTTCATGAAGAAACAAAGGGCCTAAAGAAATTACTAGATATATTAGAACTGCCTTATAGAAATCCAGATTTTACTCGGAAACTACCTCCGCGAACAGAAGCAGAGGCAAAAAAGCTAGATTTTATTGAAGGATGATACATAAGGGTTCAAAAGGAATTCGTAGGTGCTTTTGCAAAAAAGTAACTTCGATACACTCTCGTTTACACCGAGTATTCGGAGGTTCAACTCCTCCAGGGCCCATTTTTTATTTTTTAGCGAGTTTCCAGAGTTCTTCAAAATTACTTCTATAAGTCTCTGCAAATTCTTTATTTTTGACAAGAATGACTACTAGGGGCTTTGTTAAAAGCCAAAAAGAAACTTCATTGCCGTGTATTGCTGTAGCTGCAAAACTCTTATAGGACTTAGGCAAATATCTATAATTAGAATATGGTGCCTTTGGATATTTTTCTCCTTCTATGAATACATATCTTGTCTTAAGCTTATATTGCTTTTTTTCGTTATAATATCTTTCATGATAAAGAGGATCTAACTCTCTTAAATGACCCGCAATAGCTCCAAAAATAAGAATTTCTTTATTACCTAATTTTGCAGACTCTATAGTTTCTTTCAGCATTGTTCTGACACCTTCCTTGCCTTCGTATACTTCTACTATCACCTTCTTCTCTTTAGGAAGTCTCAATTTCTGCAAATCCGGAATTAATTTCTCAACAATCTTCTTTTCATTGTCTAATTCCTCTTTTCTCAAATCCATCCACTTAAGAAGGTTCTTGGGGCTTGTTGCCATAAAATACTTTCTATTATTCTTTATAACATAACCTACCAGTCCTTTTTTAATCAAAGAATTTATTGTATCATATGTATTTGTTCTAGATTCATGTGTTTTCTCCGATATTTCTGAGGCAAGAGCTTCATCTACTTGGAGAAGGGCGTAATAGGCTTCTGCCTCTCTTCTTGACAGACCCAATGAAATTAATGTTTCTGTATTCATATTTATTCTAATTTCTTACTCTTTATAAAACTTACTATTATTGTCTATTAAATAGACAACATAAACTTAAATAGGGGCACGTTGTTACTATGCTGTGCTAAAAACACGACGAGAAAACACAAAATGACAAACAAATTCGTATTTGATGGAAGAACATATGAACTAAAAAGCTTAGATGAAATCATAACGGCCCAAAAATCAGAGGGAATAGTTATGATTAAACCCTTTGCTGTTGACTATTGGCCATCCCAAGATCACTATTTGATTCCTAAAACCCCATCAAAGTTGCCAAAGGCTTACATAAATTTTAAAGATAAATGCGGAGTTAAGGGTATTCCTATTAAAGAGGTATCTGTAGAACAATTTCTAGGCAAAGCACCACATGAACATTCCAATTTTAGCAAGCCATTTGGTGGAAGTAGGGGCATCTTCTTTAATACCTGCACTTGTTGTGACCAAAACTACTTGAAGGTTGCAGATACTATGGGGTGGTGTTTTCAAGGACCATCTTATTTAGCCTTATCCGAAACTTCATTGGATTTGAGTTTGAAGCATTTACATAAATGTAGCAGAGCCGATTTAATAGATAAAATAGCAGTTTATCCAGGCAATTAAAGGGGCGTTTTCTTTCTTCCAAGCCAAAGCCTTAAAAACAGGCCTTTCTAATCATAAACAATAGGGTTCAAAAGGAATTCGTAGGTGCTTTTGCAAAAAAGTAACTTCGATACACTCTCGTTTACACCGAGATGACGGAGGTCCGATTTCTTCAAAATACACTTGTTTTGAATGAGTCAGAGAATTTCATTCTCTGAACCTCCAGCACCCATTTAGCTATTCTATATTAATTAACTAAATGAATGCTGTCGCCTCCAGAAAAAGTTTCCACCTTTCAAAATAAGAATTACAAGATAGTAAGGTAAAAACTTTTTGCACCCATTTTTTATTAAAAAAGACCCTTTACTAATTCTTTTAAAGTAGCATTAAAAATATTCCTTCGCTTGGGTTTTTTGCCTTGCCCGACTTCAGTTAATATTTGATAATATCGAGCCATATCACAAACATGTTTATAGTGTTCATCAAAACTATCGCCTAAACCCTCAATTAATTCTTCATAACCATCTTGAACTTCTGCAAGATATCTTATATCTGCATCTGAACAAATAATATAACATTCAGGATTAACTCCGACTTCCATAGCCGAAACTTTTCTATGATGGCCATTGTAATTTACATAATCACAAACGTCAGTTAAATCACTCGGAGCAAGAATAATGGGAATAGGCGGAATTAAATCAAATCTATTTCTGCGATAGAGGTCTTTCCAGTATAAGGTTGGTGATGCTTCATGAAAAGATAAAATTCTTTCTGGCGTGAATATACCTTTAGCTGGTTTTACTTCTATCATTTTTATGTTACCTTAAATTCATTTATAAATCTAACCAAAAGACTACATAAATCCTTATAAATCAAAATTAACTTCCAAATCGTATGACAGAGTTGGTAGCACTATTATCAAAAGGAGAAGGAACTTGGGCACAAGTTGCAGGAATAATCAAGCAAGGTGATTGGGAAAAAATAATTCTTGTGGGAAGCGAATTTGCAATGAAATTTCAAGTTCCAGAAGGAAAGGAAAAAATATGCGATTTCATCGAAATAAAATCTAGCCGTCTTGTTGATATTAAACAAGAACTTCAAGAAAAATTTCAAGGAAAAATTAGTGGAACCGAAGTCGCGCTTTCTATTGCAAGCGGAGATGGAAAAGAGCATATGGCTTTGATTTCTGCATTGCTCGCAGTTCCAGTAGGAGTTCGTTTTACAGCTTTAACAAAAGAAGGAATAGTTATGCTTTAAGCAACACGCGTTTTTGGAATATCAGAATTATCAATATCTTCAACTTTTATTAAATTTTCAGCTTCATCCAATATTTTATCCAAAATACCGCCAGGCAATCCAGTTCTATCCTCTCTTTCTTTAGCTTTTTGAGATAATCTGTCAAGTTCTGCTTTATGCTGTTCTTCGGTTATAGGCCCCAATAAATAAGTTACAAAATCAGCAACTAAATCTCCAATAAAATATACTGGTTTGGAAATAGGGTTAGTATAAATCTGTTCACCTGCGCATTTCCCAGTCATATTTATCATTCAAATAATCACCTCAATTTGCCTTTTAAAGTTATCTTTTATGTACAAAATAACAATCTACAGAACTATAATAATGCTTAAAAGTCGGTTTTATCTTAACTATTTATGACAAAAGAATTAGTGAAACTTAATGAAGAAGAAATTGGTGTACTTGTGCGAGAATTTTCAAGGCAGTTTAATCCAGGAAGACCAATAGACTTAAAAAAGATTACAGAAACATTAAGAGCAATTGAATTCAGGAAACATAGTCGGCTACAATACGAAATTGAAATTGGTATGCCAAATAATCAGTATGACCTTCCCAGTGATTCAGACATATTATTAAAAAGAATTATGTTAAACAAAGATACAGACCATATACCCACAAGAACAGAAAGAGTTTATAGAAATTTTGAAGAAAAGTATAGAATAGGTATGGCTAATGCTGAAATAGTTGGAAGATATGCTCGAGAAGTTTTAAAAGAAGAAATTATTGATAGTATGAATAAGGGCTATAAATATTCTTTAAATTTAGAATATGAATTCTTTAGAAGTTCAGAAAAATCAGGCAGATTAAGAGTAACAAGACCCGTTATAATCATTCCGGGCATAGCAGAATCAACTATAGACAAAATAAAAGAATTCGAAATGGGTTTTACAACCCCAACACAACGCGAGATTGTATCTTGGCTTGGACAAAAAACATTAAACGAAATAAAAAGAAAGCGATAAGATTTGTCTATAATAGACTATAAATTAATTTTAGCTTCAGAACTATTTGCAATAAGATCTAACCCTCTATTTGCAAGAGTATAATAAACTTTTACTGGATACTTTAATAAATGCCGATAGCTATCTTTCAAGTCTTGTCTGCCTGAAAAATTAGCTACAGTAGCATTCAATAATTTTCCTAAATCAGAATCAGAAGTGACAACATTTCCAGGTCTATTTCTCATGACGCAATTGTATACTGCTGAAGCAATAATTTGTTCGTCAGTCCTTAAATCTTCTTCTTGATTGCTAGAGGTATTGTTTCCGCCTACTTCTTTTGCAGCCAAAGAATTATCCCAATAAACTTTAGTTTTTATTTTAGCGCCAGTTTGAATTCCAATTTTTACAATTTCATTTTCTATATTTTCAAAAATATCAAAATCCTCATGATTCGGAGAAAATTGATGAAATTCTGCTAATCTTTGCAGTGTTCGATAATTCTCAATAATCTGCCAAAATACGCCTTTTTTTCTGCGAAGAGTATTATTTGAATGGGGTGCTAAATGAGTATGTTCTTCCATAAGCTTAAATTTTTTCTTTAAAATTTCTCTAAATTTTTGCATTTCACATATCACTTTTTGTGGAACATAAACTTCAACTTTATTCTCGCTTAAAATCATGGAAATATCACTAACAGATTTAGCTACATCTTCTAAGGGTTTTTCATTTAAATGCAAGAAACCCTTTCGGTCATACATTTCTCGAGTATACCAACTAGCGTGCTCTCTGCTAACCACGCAAGAATCTAAGAACAAATCTGTACTTTCATTAGTTAAATCGATTAAAGTCTTTATTTTTTGTAGCATTATTTCTTCCCCTGCTCCATAAACTTAAAGAAATCTCCATAATTCTCTTTTAAACAGGACATTGCGCCATCTAGATATGCATCGTCTCTGTTTCTATTTTGAACGCTTTGCATTAGGGGATATAAAATTCCAGCAATTCTCATGTTATCTTCGCGTTTTTTGATTGAGCGAGTAGCACGAGCATCTTTAATTCTCGAAGTAACTAACTCATAAGTTTTTATAAAGGACAAATATTCTTCGGCTTTAGCTAGATAATTACGCCCCTTAGAAACATAGTCTTCTGCTTTAAAAGAAAGATTCCACATAAGTTTTGATTCCATATTAGGAATTCTTTGATTTCTGTCCCCAACGTCTGATTCTCCCATACAAATTCCATTAATTTTTCTCTTTTAAAGATTTATATAAGTGAGTATAACAAAGCTATTAAACAGAATTTCGATTAAATTTTATGCGCTTTATAACTAACCAAGAAGATTTTGAACTTGCTTTGCATTTTTTGCATAAAGCTGAAAAAATGGCCCAAGAATCTAAATGCCATCAGGCAAACTGCGGAGCAGTTATCGTTTCAGGTTTAGAAATAATTGGTCAGGGAACAAATCATCCAGCAGATGAAACAAATCGAAGATGTCATCTTAGCAAAGCAGATTATAATCCCAAGGTAACTGATAATACCTGTTGTATCCATGCAGAACAAGACGCCATAACCGACGCATTAGTTAAGGGCAATGCAACAAAATTACCCCACTCTAGATTATATTTTGCAAGAATAGATATGGTTAAAAGAGATATTCAATATTCAAAAGGTAAACCTTTTTGCACCCTATGCAGTAAATTTGCTCTAAGATGGAAAATTCCAGAATGGGTCTTATTCCAAGAGCAGGGAATTGCATTGTATGGTTCTAGAGAATATGATCGCCTTTCTGCAACATACGGAAAATGATTAATTCCGTAGAAAGTTTAAATTTATGGGCATAATATTTAAATAGCCAATTCCCATATAAAAATATAGAAAAAGAGCACAATGGTAGAATACGATAGACTCATTAAAACAAAGATTAAGCACAATGGCTTCTTCGATTTCAAAGAAACTTATAGAATTCTTTTTGAATGGTTAATAGACCATAACTACGATGTTAATGAAAAAACATACAAAGAAGTTCTGCAGGCTGGCGGGGCAAAGGAAATAGAAGTTGAATGGGAAGCTGTTAGAAAAGTTTCAGATTATTTCAGATTCTTTTTAAAAGTAAAATTCCACCCAATGGCAATGACAAGCGTAGAAGTTGAAGTTGATGGCGTAAAACAAAAGATGAACAAGGGTCAGATGGATATTGAGATTGAATGCGTCTTACATAAGGATTATGAAGAAAAATGGACAGCAACACCATTCCTTAAATTCTTAAGAACATTTTATGATAAATATCTTATTAAAGAAAGAGTAGAGCAATACGAAATGAAATTAATTCTTGAAATGGAAGAATTTGTTGCACAAGCCAAGGCTTTCTTAGCTATGACTGGAAAGAGATAAAATAGAAGAACATTTAAAAACCCTAATTATTTCTGTGTCGTTATGACAGTTAGAGATCATTTAAAAAGAATTGGCAAAAAACCAAAATATAACTCTTATGGAGAACTTGCAGAATGTAATACTGTTTATCCTGGTGGAGTTCCAAGAGGATATATTCCTCATTTTGAAAGAAGAACAGGAATTTGTCCAACAGGTAGCACTATCACTTTTAGGATGAGCGAAAAATCTAAAATAGAATCTATTGTTCCAATAACCTTTGCAGAAACTGCAGATTGCAGCGCAAGTCATCATCCTATTTTTACTCTTGCTGCAGAAAGAAAAGCTAAAGAAGCTAAAGAAAATTTTTGTGCATTAAACAATCTTCTTACAGACATCTGGAATGAAATTTCAAAACAAAAAACAGAACAAATTGCGAGAGTAGAAACGGCTCAAAAAAATCTTATTTTGGCAGTTCAAGATTCAAACTATATTAATCCACAACAATACGCTTAACAATTTGTTCACTCGTCACTAAATCTTCTTTTCCAGTCTTCATATTTTTAAGCAAGAATTTCTTTTTCTTTACTTCATCTTCTCCAATAAAAATAACATAGGGTATGCTGTAAGAATTAGCATATTCTAATGCTTTTGAAACTTTGCCGTATAAAACTGCGCAAGCGATACCTTCACTGCGAATTTCTTCTGCAAGTTTAAGAGTTTCTTTATCTTTTCCTATAGAAATGAGCAAAACTTTTTTATTATCAATAGCTACTTTAGCAAGTTGATATAATCTTTCTAATCCAAAACTTATTCCTGTTGCCTGAATTCCATTAACCATATACGAGCCTCCGCCACAAATAGTTTCTTTCATTTCAGTAGTCTTAACTTCAAACACGCTTCCATTATAATAGGATAACCCTCGAGCAAGACTTGGAAGAAAGTTAATCTTAACGCCATACATTTTGCAATATTCTTCAAGTTCTTTAATTTCAGCATAAACTTTGTATTTTTCAAAATATTTTTCAGGTTTTTTGAAAACTTCAAGAACTTTTTCAGCCTTATATTTTTTTAAATTAGCTTTTACTTCATTTTCAGGAAGTTTGTCGAGCTTATCTATTTCTCTTATTACATCTTTTTTTATTTTGTCTGCTATCTTCTGCTCGTTCATAATTTCATTAAGTAATTTTCTGTTGTTAAAATAAATTGTAGATTTTATCCCAAGTTCTTTCATTATTTCAGAAGCAATAGCTAAAATTTCTGCTTCTTCTTTAATCGTGCTTCCAACAGTATCAACATCACACTGTGTAAATTGTCTAAAGCGATTTCCAGTTGTTGGCTCGTCTCTAAAGACTTCTCCAATCTGATATCTTTTATAAGGCAATTTTTTATTGCTTGCAATTCTTTTTAATTGAAAAGTAAATTCATAACGCAGAGCCAGTTTTCTTTTGCCTTTATCTTCAAGCCTAAAAACATCAGAAACAGCTTCATCATTTTCATTTTCTGCATCTCCGCGAACAAATTCCTCAAATTCAATTATGGGGGTTTCGCTTAATTCAAAACCATAGGTTTTGAAAATAGTTGCAAGTATGCCTTTTATTCGCTGTCTCTTCGCAGCTTCAATTCCAGTATATTCTCCGAATCCTTTTACAGTATTAGTTTCCATTTTGTTTCCTTCTTTTTATAGCATATAAGCGAAAGGAGGGAGTCGAACCCTCGTCTCAAGCGCCACAGGCTCACATTCTACCGTTAAACTACATTCGCCATTACTTATATATTTAATTAAAGAAGGAAGTGCTTTAAAAGGTTTCTTAATGTTATTAGAAATCGGGCTTAAGCTAGAAAAATCTATTCGGTTAGTGCCGATAAATCCTAGTTTTATTTGCCATGATTATGAAGGTTATAGTATGTTTATAAATTTATTGAATATGAATGCGCAGGAGCCAGATAATAATTACTAAATGGCTATACTCTGCGACTTCTTTTTGTATTACCTCTTTTATTCTCAATGATTAATTAAGAAATTATAAACCCTATAAGAGGCGCGAAACCGTTCAAAATAGTACGATCTTTTGCCTCTCTAGGGATAAAAGAGGTGTTAGTATATTCAAGAACAAGTAGTATTTAAACCTTTCGGTTTGTTGTATCTTTATAGGAGTAACATAAATCTAAGGTATACCTGAATATACCTAATTAAACTGCGCGAGATTTACGCCATTTTCTCAGAACAATTGTCCAGCCAATAGTTTTAGCAGTATAATTTTTGCCAAGTTCAATAACTATATCCGCGCTCATTTTCTTCAATTCATCACGATTTCTCGTAGCTGACTGAAGAACACTAATGCGAATATTATCAGTATTCTTGAAAAAAATCTTCAAGTTCTCGATGAACTCCTTAGTTAATCCGTTCTTGCCGATTTGTAATTGTATCATTCTTTTATATCTCCCTTCTTAACAATTATCGTCTTAAACTTCTTAACTCCAAAAGTTCCAAGCTTCATATCCTTTTGTTTAAAGATATCTTTGCCTAGAAAAATATGAACTTCAACATTTTTCTTTATTGTTGCTTTCTTCCAGGCTTGACTATATTTAGCGCAGAATATTGCAGCTTCTTTTAAGTCTTCTTTAGAAACTTTCTTAATATCTGATTTTACATTAACAAACGGGCTTCCGGGAGCAGCAGTATGCAAAATATATTCATTGTTTCCTGCTTGTTTAATTAATTCTTCATTATTCTCTGCATTTTTTCCAGCTAAAGCTAGGATTCCAGATAACAAAACTGCTTCTCTAAACTTGCTTTTATTCATGATAATATTAAGAAAACATCATTTATAAGACTTCATTAAACAGGTCTCGTATCTCCAAAATGTTCTAATGCTTCACGAAGCGCAGAATTGCCGCCCTTTTTAGCATGAAATTGCAGAGTTTCTCCAGCAAGATAAGCATCAATAGCTTGTCTAAGCGCTCTTGCGCCTTCACGGGTTCCGCCAGGATGTCCATGTATTCCTCCGCCAAGCTGCAAACAGCAATCCTTTCCAATTAAATCAAGAACATAAGGAACAAGTCCCGGATGCAAGCCTCCGGAAGAAACAGGAATAACTTTTTTAATGTTAAGCCAATCATCATTCAAAACCCCATTTTTAATATCATCAGCAATATTTTTATCTTCCATTTCATGTTCAAGAACCATAACTTCATCCTTAGGAGAAATTAATTTGCCAACAACTGTTCCAATATGAATATTATCAACTCCAACGAGCCTAGCGCATTTTGCCAAAACATTCATAGAAACACCATGAAGGGGATTTCTTGTAAAAGTTGAGTGCATCGCTCTGTGAGCATGTATTGCTTGCTTGGATTTTTCACAATGCTCGCGCAAAGTCTGCAAAGCAGCCCATCCAGCAGTCACCATGTCAATCATAACATATTTGAAGCCATATTTTTTGCAGACTTTTGCCCGGCGAATCATTTCATTTGTTTCTGCTGTAATGTTAATAAAATAATCTTTCTTTTCACCAGTAATTTTCTCGGCTTTATCTCGCATTTTTGCGCATAGCCTTACTCTCTTATCAAATCGATTAAATACTTGGTCAGTCAAATTTTCATCGTCTTTTAAAAAATCTACTCCGCCAACCCAGGCTTCAAACGCAACTTTCGCATGCTCTTCTGAAGTCATTCCAACTTTTGGCTTAGGAACAGTAGCAGTAAATGGCCGATTGTAAATTTTCATATGCTTTCTCATCTCTTCAAGCCCAAATTGCGGACCCCTAAAACTTTTGATATAAACATCTGGAAAATTAATATCAAGAATCTTTAAGCCATCAAGAGCTTTCATTCCAAATATATTTCCAACAACAGAAGAATAAAGTTGAGGCATGCTTCCAAGTTCAAATAATTCTATAGGGTAAGCAATTTTAACTAAATCTCTCTGATGCCAAAACGCTCGCGCCCTTATTTTACGAATATGCTCCTTTAGTGTAGTTAGTTCAGCCCAAGTACCATTACTGCTTTCCGAAGCCACACGACCAACAGCTTCTTCAAAAGAAATGCCATGCGCAGGCGTAACCCTAAACAAACAAATTAAATCTGTTTCTTTTGGCTTGTAATTCCAGTCTATAAAATCAAGATATTGTGAAATTTTGGTGATTCCTCTTTTTATTTTAAGCGCTAAAGTTTTCGTATATCAAATCCATCAGGCTTATCATTAACAACAAATCCGAGTTTATTAATCTTCTCGCGCAACTCGTCAGCTTTTTTAAAATCTTTTTTCTGTTTAGCTTCCCATCTTTCTTGCGCAAGTTTCTTAACTTCTCCGGGAACATTAACTTTCTCTTTCTTGAGTAAATCAAGACCAAAAACTTCATCCATTTTCTTGATTGTTTGAAATTTACCTTCTGCTTTTTCATCACGAACAAATTTCCATAAAACACTTAAGGCTTCTGAAGTGTTAATATCCTCATTTAATGCTTCTTCAAATTCCTTAATATATTCTTTATTTTCTTTTTTGTCATCCTTTAATTCTCCGACGATATTTTTTAATCTTTCATAGGCAATTTTAGCATCATCCAAATTCTTTTTATTGAAATCTAAAGGTTTTCTATAATGATTAGTCATAACAAAATATCTTATGACTCCACCAGAATACTCATTTAATAAATCTCTTATAGTCTTAAAATTACCTAAACTCTTACTCATTTTAACATTGTCAACATTAACCATCCCATTATGAACCCAATAATTTACCATCTTTTTATCAAAAGCAGCCTCAGTCTGCGCAATTTCATCTTCATGATGAGGAAATATTAAATCCTGGCCTCCGCCATGGATATCAAAAGGCAAACCCAAAATAGATTCACTCATCGCAGAACATTCAATATGCCAACCGGGTCTTCCTTTACCCCAAGGAGAATCCCAACTAGGTTCACCGGGCTTACTAAATTTCCATAGAACAAAATCTTCTTTATTTCTTTTTTCTTCATTTGCTTTAACTCTTGCACCTGTTTTTAAATTTTCGACATCTTGATGGGAGAGTTTTCCGTAATCTTTGAATTTAGAAATATCATAATAGACACCATCATTTTCAATAATGTAAGCATAACCCTTTTTCTCTAATTTTTTAACTAAATCAATCATCTCCTTAACATATTCAGTGGCCCTGGGTTGAACATCTGGTTTTTCTACACCAATTTTACTATAATCCTCCATATGTGCCTTATAATTTCTTTCAGTAAGAGTTTTGATATCCTCATTTAAACTTTTTGCCTTAGTTATAATTTTATCTTCGATATCTGTTACATTAGAAACAAATTTTACTTTATAACCAGAATATTTTAGATATTTTCTAAGAACATCGAATATCACCTGCATTCTTGCATGACCTAGATGGGGGACATCATTTACAGTGGGTCCACAAACATACATTCTAACTTCGCCCTTCTTTATTGGTTTAAATGTTTCTTTTTTTCGTGTAAGAGTATTAAATAATTTGAGTGCCATTTTTTATGTTTTATTGTAGTTTTTTGATTATTTAAATATAACTTAGATACTTGTCTAAGCCATCAGGAAATAGCGTTATTATTTTCGATGAAGGATTCTCAATTGCTAATTTCTTTGAAATAAAATATGCTGCTCCAGAGCTAATTCCAATAAGCAAGCCTTTTTCTTCTGCAAGCTCTTTTACGGATTGTTTAGCTTCAAGTTCGCTTACTTTAACAATCTCATCGATTTTAGTCAAATCAAGAATGCCTGGCTTATGATCCTCAAAACCCCTTAAGCCTTCAACCCTATCTAAAGGTACAATACCAATTATTTTTATATTAGGATATTCTGCTCTCAGAATCGTTGATATTCCTGTTATTGTTCCTCCTGTGCCTACACCTAAAACCAAGAAATCGGGGTGGGCGTTTAATTCTTTTAATTTCAAAACTATTTCATTTCCCGTTTTATAATGCGCGCGAGTATTAGCTTGATTGTCATATTGATTAAGCATCTTCCAGCCATTTATATCTGCCAAATTTTTGGCTATTTCTATCCCTCTTGCTCTGCCCTCACCACTTTTATTAGTTATAACAATGCCTCCGAGTTTTCTTATGATGTTTATTCTCTCGGTGCTGGCTGTATCGGGAAGTATTACAACCATTTTGTATCCTTTAATCTTTGATATTCCGGCCATTGCAATGCCGGTATTGCCTGAACTCGATTCTATCAACGTATCACCTGGTTTTATCAGGCCCCGTGCTTCAGCATCTTCAATCATACTTAGCGCCACTCTGTCTTTAACAGAGCCAAATGGATTATATTTCTCAAGTTTAGCTAATATCTGAGAATTATTTTCAAAGTCAATAGAAAAAATGGGGGTATTTCCAACTAGGTCGAGAATTCTATTCTGAATTACACCGATTAGTTATTATCATGTTAATTAGAATAAAAGCAAGTTTAAAAATCTTTACATCAAGAAATTAGAACAATCCTTTCTTCAAAATTTCTATTGTAAATGTCTGGAAACCGATTGTTTCGCCTTCAGGAACAGCAGTTCTATCAATTGCTGTAACCCTGACTGATTGGGTGCAAGTTTGAGTATCTGAAGGAACTGTGATATAAATTAATTTTCTTGAAGTTGGCCCTTCTGCATCATAAGAATCAAGCCATACTCCGATTTTATCATTAAACAAAGCCATAGTTCGTGTCTTTGTAAGAAGTTTTGTACAGCTCCTTATAGAACCATCATCAACTAATTCAATTTTATATTGAACCTGAGAAGCATTATCTATTCGAATATTATTAATTGTTTGAGAAGCAACGAGAACTCCAAAATTTGATGTTCCTGCCCTTATTTTAACAAGATTGTTTGTTCCAGAATATACTACTAAATTTTTACTTTCATCAGTAAATATTTTCTGAAGCTCACTTGAAAGTTTATCATCAATGCTGGTTATACTCTTATCTGCAACAGAATAAATACTTCTAATTAAAACCAATCCCAAAATCAAAAAGCTTACAGAAAGAACTATAATTATAATTGTGCTCATAGACATCTCGAAAGCTGCCTTTTTTTTGTAATTCATTTTTCCTCTTTTGCTAATTTTAATAGTCAAGAGCTATTTATAAATCTTATCTCGAATAGATTTTTTCCTTGAATAATTTGAATCCATGTTTTTTACACAATTCAATTAGACTTTTCAGAGGCTCCTGATTATCTTTTAATCTGGATAATTCACAAATAGAAAATAAAGTATAGCCCCCATGGGGTTTTCCTGTTTTTACTATTGGATAAATCGCGCATCGCGGATATTGATTGTGTATTAAGCATTTTTTATTTTTTTCATCAAAATTCGGACAAGCTCCGCCTTCAAAATACCAAAGTCCATTCTCCTTGCTCTTAAACAAATGGGCGTTTTTATCTCCAAATTTTCCAACAGCAACTTTTTTGCCAGTTAATTTAAAAGTTTCAAATAAATTTTCATAGCCCCTGTCTATCTGAACACTTCCTTCACCAGAACAGCAAGAAGTTTTGCACTCGCCAAGACAATAGGGATTAAGTTTATCTTTCATCCACTGCTGCAATTCTTTCTCGAATTCTTTCTGGCTCATATTTGTTTATAATTTAGGCATATAAAACTCTTTCCTTAAAAATTTGCTTATGATACTTTTAAAACCTTTCTTTATATTTTGTTTAATCTTCTCGTTCCTTTCTTCCCTTCTTTTTCGTTCCTGTTCTTCCTCTTCTTTTTCTTCCTTTTCTTCTTTAAAATCTTTTAAAATTTTGTCCCAAACTTCATCAAAATCTTCTAAAGAAAGGGACATATCCTCTTTAGTTATTTCTTCATCTTCCCATTCTTCTTCTGTTTCTTCTTCGTTATAACCTCTTTTCTCGCATTCCTTTGAAAACTTTTCTTTAAATTCTTCCAATAATTCTTCTTCTCTTTCCTTAACATATTTATCAAAGATATCCAATACTTCCTTTTCAGATTTGCTAAATTTATCTTTTAATATTTTCAGCCTATTTTTCATTTCTTTAGGAAGAACTCCAAAGGAAATAGCACATTCCCGTTCAGCTTTAATTGTATCGTGAGCCTTATCGTGTTCTTCAGGAGTTAAAACGGCAAGATTATCCATTCTATTATTATTTTTATCTCCGTCTATATGATGAACTTCATAAGCTTCAAAAGGCAAAGGATATTTTTTTCTATCCTTCAAATAAATATGATGATAAGCCCTATGTCTATGAACAGAATCAGTATGATTTCTCTCGTAACCCCACTTATCTTTATAATCGCCCATATTATTCTAATCCCTCAATTTTATATTCTTTTAATAATCTCTCAACTGCTTTATGGTATTTCTCCAATTTAGGATTGTCTTTTACTCTATTTCTTAACGCTTCTATAAAATCCTTGAAAAAGAAATCATTATCCGCAGATTTGAACACAAGTTTTTCTAATGTTGGACTTTTAGCATATAGTTCTATTCTTTTTTCAAGAGGATATTCAAAGAACTGAATGCCATCAGATTGCTGAAAATAGGGCTTTCCTTTTTTGAAAAGATATAAATCTGTTGAGGGATTTGGCTTTATTCCAGTAAAAGCACATATCCCAAATTCTATACTTGGAAGAATTTTAAGTGCGTGTATGCTTTGAATTGGCGTGAATAAATAACTTTCAGGTTTTGAACTTCTGAAAAGCATAAAAACTTTATTTTTGTCTGTTTTTCTTCTATCGGGAAATCTAATTAAGAATAATTCTTGCCCGCTCTTCCCTATACGCTTTATGCTTGTATTTTTTTGCATACTGCCCCGATATACTAAAGAATTTCCTTTTTCTTGACTATCTACACCAACGATTTGCCCCATAATAATTCTATGGAGTTCTTGTTGCTGATTAAAAACCCAATTTGAATATTCGTCTTTGCTCGCCCCTTCGGGTTTAATTGTATAAACCAAAAAGTAATGTTCAATCCATTTTTCATTTGCCAGTTTATCCTTTGAAAAATCTTCAAGATTTATTTCTTCTTCCGAAGAAAATATTTTTTTAAGCAAACCCCGCAAAACTCCTATTAAAGAACCAACCATTATTTAATAACCCATAGGATAGAAAAGCGATTGCTTCTTCTTCCTTTTCTTTTTAGTTTTATCGTGGCAATAAACACAAACAACTTCCAGATTGCTTTTGCGTCTATCATAGACGGGAATATATTTCTTCCCAATAGAATAAACCGGCATATCAAAACCAGTTAATTTATTCTTATGACTTGCGATTGATTTTTTATGATGTATCTCGAGAAGTCTTGCGTCATATTTCTTATGACATCTTTGACATCTAAAACCAACCTCTTCTTTTAAATTTCGCCTTTGAGCTGAAGTTAATGTTCTCTCTCCCCCCTTAGTTATATGAAACTTTTCTATTTTTGGAGTATTAACCTTTAGAGGTTTAACCTTAATTGGCTTTGAATTAAAACTCGGCGGATTGAAATCAAACATTCCCATATTAATAACTAACTCCATTTTCTTCTATAAAATTTACATTCTCGCAACTATTATTATAATATCCATTTGAATAGATTTTATTAAGGCATGAGCTAATTTGCTTTTCAAGAGAACAGATACCCACCGAGGTTGGAGACATAACCCCATTAATAACTTCTGAATGCCCTATCCCTAAAGCATGAAGTATTTCATGAGTTTCCAAACACACACCGCCACTGCCTTGAAGCACCCAGTAATCATCGGGGCTACTTTTCTTGAATGTGGGAAGATAGATTATTGCACTATAAATATATCCTTCGGAAGAATTTACTTCTGCCATTCCTTCTGTATCCCAAGAAGCGTAAGCAGGAAGTTCTCCAAGAAAAAGAATATCTTCAGTTCTATTTCCTGCTTCTGCGAAGCTAATAAATGGAATAGCTTTATTTATCACGCTCATAGCTTCTTCTATACTAATTGTTTTTGATTTTATTGTTTCACTATCATATTCATGGAAGTCAATTCTATAAAGTATGGGCATATGTCTCCAGTGTAACTCGGTTATATTGGGAAAATAATCCCTTATTTTTGGTTTTTCATAAAAACTATCTTGAGCTTGAGATTTATCTTTGTAGGTATCGTCTGTTGGATAAAAAGAACTATTATGAATATCTTTAATGATTAGGTTATTATAAACTAAAAATCCAACAATTAATAAACAAATTAAAATTATTCCAGTTTTGCCCATATTCATTACAAGTTTTGTGTAATTATAAGCTTTATGTTTTCCTTTATAATTAAATACTGAACTGCACAAAATAAGTATTATGTGCAAAATATAAGTGTTTAAATAAGTTTGAAAACTTTGGGATTTATGGGAATGCCTGCATTTACAAATAGCCAAGATGTCATTCAATTTATGATTGAATTTTTTGATGATTATTTGAAAAAATTAAAATCGGCTGGAAGTCCTCAAGAGCAAATTAGGATATTTCAAGAATTAGATATGTTGCAATTTGGTGCTGAAGAACAAATACTTAATGGGCAGAAAATAAAAGATAATCCAGATTATCAAAAAGCGAAAGAAATTGTTTTTGATTTTCTGGATTGGGTTCATAAGACAAGAAATATTGATATCGTTGATGTTAGTCATAAGGATAAATTTTTTAATGAATTACAAGGCGGAAGAACTTTGCTAATCGCCCAACTTATCCAAAATATAAAAGAGATGCCTATAGAATTACAAGAATATTTTTTAATGAATATATTCCGGACTACTTATGAGCTGAACTTTAAAAATATGGAATTAATACTGCACGAAGTTTTTATTAAGAAAGAAAAAATAAAAGATTACTATGATTTGAGTGATTTTAAAAATGAATTTGCGGACTATCTGAGATTTAATGAAATTTTGGATTACTTTAAAAATGATATAAGAAATCCTATTGCTCACGAAAATTGGTTTGTTAAAAATGGCAGGCTCTGGACAAAGAATAAGGCTGAAGAGAAGAAAAGGGATTTTATGGAAATTAGCAAGGAAATTTATACAATTTTTTTCTTTCGTGTTGCAGTTGTTACATACCTTATGAGCCATTATAAAGATTTTGCAAAGTCTATAAAAATAAAACCCGAAGAAATAAAAGTTAAGATAGAAAATTTAGAAAAGAAGATTAATGAACTGAAGCAACAATATTCTTCCTAACCCCACAGCTCCTTAAACTTATTCTGTAAATCGTTAGGGCTTATGTGGGTATAAATTGTTGTCGTGTCTATTCTGCTGTGTCCGAGTAATTGTTGAACTTCTCTTAAGTTCATTCCTTGTTTTAAATAATAAGTAGCTCCGGAATGTCTTAGCGTATGAAAATGGATTTTCTTCTTGATTGCTCTTTCTGAAATCTTGCCGATTGCATCTTGCAAAGCTCTTCTCTTTATAGTTATTGGAATATTGCTTAAATCTCTAACAATAGGCGAGGGTATTGGGACATATCTATCTTTCTTTCCTTTGCCTTGCCTAATAAACAAGAAACCTCTATCTTTTTGAATATCTTCTTGCTTCAAGCTGAGAACTTCGGCTATCCTTAAACAGCATAAGAAACCCAGCTTGAAGGCAAGTTTATGTTGGGGCTTTTTAGTTGCTTTTAGGAGTTCGTTAAACTCTTCTATTGTTATAACTTCGGGAAGTTTGCGTTCTTTTGTCATTTTGTTATTAGTTATAGATGTCATAGTGGCGTTATTTGGAGCAATTTTCCAAGCCTTTTTTCCCAATTTTTATTAAGAGAAATTATCCTTGAGGAGCAAGCAATCTTATTTCTATGCTCTTCAACTTTTACAATTCTCGCAATCAATAGATAAAACAAAGCATTTCCCACTACCCCACAATCTTCGTGCACAGAAAATCTATGCACACTTTATAATGGACAAGAACTGACTATATTAAATAACTCAGTAAAAATTAGCTCACTTTTGTCTAACCGTATCACATTGAGTGTTGGTTCTTCTTCACAAAATCTTTATTCTGGTTCTTCTTATAATTTTAATGGAATTATAATAACCTTGCAGAAAATTGATTATCAAGGTTATCCCGGAGGAAGGTCATCTATTGTTTTTACATACAATATTAGTGCAGAAAGCGAAAACAACAATGCTAATTTAGATGAGGATAATGGCTCAACAACCATAACTAAATCTACAGGCTCTAACACTCAAGAAAGTTTCTGGCAAAAAATAGTAAATTGGTTTAAAAAATTATTTAGCTTAAGTTAATTAAAAATAAATATTCTTCTCTATTTTAGAAAAATAAATCCTCAATCTTCCTCGTCGTAAAATTCCATTTCGTCGTCGGTAAATTAGGATGGGAGGGGGGAGAGTCGAACTCCCGACGGCTACGTCTTCAGCGTAGTGCTCTCCCGCTGAGCTACCCTCCCGCGTGAGATAAATTTCAGAGGAATTGCTCTTTTTTAAATGCTATGTTATCGAATAAATAAGATAATATATTTTCAAGCATAATTTTATTTAAAAAGCCAAGAAAAAATATATCTAAAATGGCAAATAACATATTTTCACAAAATTATTATTCAGGTAATCAAACAAATTTCAAACAATTATTGAAAAATCAGGAATTTGAAAAAGCCTATGCTATTGTGCAGAAATTTCCATCTCAGGAAGAAAATCCAGTAGAAGATGTTAAAAGAATAATTACAATAGGAGAAGCATACAAAGCATTAGCATTGACATTAATGCATTCTGATAAACCAAATACACCCAACGGAGATTTAGAAGCAATAACCCGTTATTCTCAAACTTCTAAATTATAAACGAGCGCGAACAATTTCGCTTATTTTAATTATTTCTTTTTGCTCAATAATACTTTTAATTCTAATAATAAACTAAACATAATTTGACTTGTTCAAGAAGCTTATAAGTTTCAAGTTGGAGATATTATTAATATTAATTGGAATTATGCTAAGCACAAACATAAAAAAATAGATGAGTGGGACATAAGCCGCCTTATGTCATTTCCTATTGCCCGAAAGCTTAGATGAAATGTGCTAACATTCTACTGTAGGAAAAAGCTTGCGCTTTTTGCTAATCAGAAAAAATTATATTTTTTCTGAACGCGATCATTTTGATCTTGCTCCAACCAGGGTACGCGTTTCACCCGAACTTAATCGGTTCGTCACTGTAGCAGAGCCACGCCTCACGACGCACTATTGTCATAGTTGGTTTATTAATGGAGGACGGACCTTCCTCAGAATTATCGATGATATTTTGCATCAATTGTCAAGTTAATGACTTAACTCCGATGGTTAGCTGTCCCACTCGAATATATCAGTTATTAAGACTATTTAAGCATTTCGGAAACAGAGTTTATGTTGTATCTTAGAAGGAGTAACAATAATAAGATTTATAAACTGCTTCTGTCTATAGGTGCCATGACAGAAAGAAGCAATAATGGTTTAGGAATTTTTCCAGGAATAGTTATTATGACTGCAATAGGAATAGCCGGATATATTCTACATCAAAATAGAACAAATACTTCCAAGAATCCAGATTATTCTCAGACAACTCAATCAACACAAACAACTAAATCATCAAGATTAGAAGAAGAAGCGCGAATAGATGAATTATTGCAGCAAAGCGCAAACATAAAAACTTCTAATACCTACACTGCCTCAGACGGAAGAATTTACGCATATGAAAAAGGAAGAATGGGTGGAATAATCGGAACAGATGAAGTAATACAGGCAAATTATATAACTAAACAAAAAGAGAAAGCAATAGTTGAAATGGGAATAAAATCAGCAAAAAAGAAAAAATAAAATGACTGAATCAGAATTACCCGATAAGTGTAAAGAAACCAAAACAGATCACAGAGTTATTATAACTTATGAAGCAAGAGAAGTGTTAAAAAAACGAGGACTAGACCCAACAGAATATTACTGGTGTAATCTTCCAGGTCCAATAAGAAGGGGATGCAAATATCATGATAGGGCTATTGAGTTTACAACAATAGGTTTATGCAAGAAAGTTAATTTTTAATAATCTTTAATAATTCTCGCCAAGCCTTCAATATCTCTAAACTCGCCAATTCCATTTCTCATAGAAGCAGAAACTAGATTACAATACTGCGGCAGAGCTTGTTCAAGAACATAATTCAATTTTTTAATCATTCTTTTTGGATTTTTCTCGCCGCGCATTTTTTCCAGAGCCCAATTCAATTCATCGTGCGCAACAAGTCCTGCAAACCAATCAGAAATTTCTTGAAGATTCCTTTTCTCATCCGAATAATATTTTGGTGCTTTCATTTTCAAATTTCCCAGAAAACTAAGGTGTTTCTGCGACCAACACCTCAAATTGTATCAAATTTTTATGCTTTATAAACATTTATACTCTTAAAAAGATTTGCTGAATAATCTCTCTAAAGAATCATCATCGGCAATTTGAATAAATTCTTCGGGCGGAACAGCATAAAAGTCCTCGTTAGATTTAGAGGAGCTGTATCTGGGCATTCCGGCTTCCATAACTTTTGAAACAGGAATCCAAAGCCAAGTTTTATAGTCATAATCCCGGTTAGAAATTGCGTACCAGATTTGCATATTGAATCTTCTTTGCAAGGAAGAATATTTTTTAGTTTCATGAGAGTCCAAGGGATAGGTTCTATATTTTTGGTGCAAGCTTCTATTTTTTACGTCGACAAAAATAAATCCAAAACTTGGCAGAAGTATCATAAAATCGGGCCTTTTTCCTAAAAATAGTTTATCAAGCGCAGGAGAAAAACTCTCAACATCTTGTTTGATATAAAAATAAGGGATTCCATGTTTATCCAGCCAAAGTTTAAACATTTCTTCAGCTTCATCGCCCTTTTGCCTGCCATCTTCGGTTATGTGAAACTGCTCATCCATAGTTTTAAGAGACTTGCGTCATATTTAAAATTTGTTGTGTTGAAAAAAGAGAATTAAAATTCAAACTCTTCTGCAAGCTTAGCAAGCCTAGATATTTCACGATTAATAACTCTATTTTCTTTATTACCTTTCTCAAAAAGTCCAGAATAAACAATTAAATAACCCCGATCTAACATAATACCTAAGGGAACAGAAGTTGTTAAACCACTAATTTTTCTTTTAGATTTTATTCTTTTATATTCATCTAATTTAAAATCATTTTGCCGTAAAGTTTTAACAAATCTTTCATAATACCCATAAAGCAAATATCCTTTTTGTTCTTCCATAAAGATAAATAACGTCGGCTATTTTTAAGCATTCATGCACTACAAAACAAGCTTTAGAATTGTATCAAAGATAAAGACAGAAGGAAGAATTTTTTTATAAACTTAGTCAAATAATAAATTGACTGAACTAATAATAATTTAAATTTAATTAAATTATATTTGTGGCTTTTAGTAGTTGCGTGCTGAAATCCTCGTGTTCTTGGATCTTACACACCAACTCTATCGACGTCATCTTCTTTGACGGCCTAAATTATCTCGTCTTGCGGGCGACTTCGCGCTTAGATGCTTTCAGCGCTTATTCGCACAATGCGTGACTGCCCTGCCTACTCATAATAACAGGTAAATCAGAGGCATCAAATCCTGGTTCCTCTCGTACTACAAGATCTTTCCACTCAGATAATTGCGTATCTAACAGATATCATACAAACTGTCTCGCGACGTTTTTAACCCAGCTAACGATTCCTTTTAACGTGTGAACTCCAACACCCTTGGCCGCTTATGCACGACCGGGATAGGAAGAGCCGACAGCGGCGTAGCAAGCCTCACCGTCAATATGAACTATCGGGTGAGACAACCCGGTTATCCTTGGGGTACCTTTTCTGTCAAAATTGTGAGCCATTAAAACTCATCAATGGGTCGTTATGCCCGTCTTTCAACTCTGCGTTTCGTACTATTAGAAATGCAGTTAGATCAGCTTTTGCCATTACACTCCACTCCAGATTTCCGACCTGGATGAGCTGATCATTAGGCCCTACAGATATCTTTTCTGTAGGGTGCCGCCCCAGCCAAACTGCCCACCAGTTGGTGTCCCCTTTCAGGTAAGCAACTTCATTAAAAATAAGTAGTATTACAAGATTGCTCCGCTTCGCCGAAACTAAGCTTCGACGCTCCTACTTATGCTATGTATTTCCAATAAAGCCGCAACAACAAGCTGCAGTAAAGGTCCACAAGGTCTTAGCTTCCCGTTAGATATCCCTGGTTTTTGCGCCAGGCTGATATGTTCAGAGGTTGTCAGTTTGGGACAGCGACTATCTCGTTGAACCATTCATGCACGTCGCCAATCAGACGACAAGGCATTACGCTACCTTAAGAGCCTCAGGAATTAGGCCCGCCGTTTGATGGGTCTTGGCCCACTTGAAAATGGGTTTGAAG
>Ga0172375_10000849_pt1 | contig 49446 bp, 38 predicted proteins | sample LakKiv1m_FD_114537 | JGI IMG/M metagenome (GOLD analysis project Ga0172375, IMG submission 114537) | Freshwater microbial communities from Kabuno Bay, South-Kivu, Congo - kab_092012_11.1m | ecosystem: Environmental > Aquatic > Freshwater > Lake | place: Democratic Republic of the Congo... | reverse complement strand
ATTTTTTTGCATATAAACTTCCGCCCACTTCTGCCCCATGATCACGATGGTGTCCGATCCCTTCACCGTGATATTGGTAGCCGCCATCAGTGACGGTGTCATTGCCAGCATTCCAGCAACCGCCAGCATTTTTAACTTAGCCAACTTTTTCATTTTATTCCTCCGTTCTTTAAATGAGCACCCAACTTACGCGACTGAAAGGAGCGTCAAGTTGGCCGTGCGAATTTATCCCAGGAGGCCCCGGCCTAGGGGCCGACGTGGGACTACCTTAGAATTTGTAAGCCAAATCAACCTGAAATCTGCGTGTTTCCTTGTCCAGATAGCCCGCGGTTCCGGCGTTCGTGTCATTGACGAAATACATCGCGCCGTTTAAGGTCAGATTATCCGTAAGAGCGTAACCGGCCTTGACGACACTGCCCCGTTTGCCGGAATGCCCGTCGCCAAAATCGCTGTCGTTAAAAGCGCCGACAACCGCGTTATGGCCGATCCATTTGTAGGCATAACTGAGCTCCCAATCGCCTTTTTGCACAATGCTGTTGAGTTTCGCGCCAAGCGCCCAGGCTTGATTCGCGCCCCGAATCGCGCCTTCAGGCGATGAGTCTTTCGGGTTGACGGCAAAATCCTGGTAAAGACGCAACGGTTTCCAAAACGGCAGAGCCAGTTCATTGTAAATTTCAACGGTGTTGAAATGGCCCGCGACAAGATCTGTCCCAATCGCCGGATTGCCGCGCGCATCCGTCGCCGTAGCGCCGCTCAACCGTGTCGTCCCGTCAATCATGAAATTATTGTTGTGGGCGTAATGGTTGTAGGCGTAATACGACACCGCGGAAAGCCAGTCCACCGGTTTGTCAAAAAAAGGCGTGTAAAACGTGGGATTGATTCCGGCCTGCAAAGCCCACAATTCCGCATCGCCGCCGGAATTGAGCGCGTCCTCATCCAGAATAAACTGTCCCGCCGTCGTATAGGCTCTCAAATCCAAACCGGAAGTGTTGAGGAGATCAAAATCGATTTTCTCGTAGGCTCCTTCCGGTTTCACGTCACGGTCCCAGATCATATCGGAAGACCCCTTCTCAAACGGGTTGTCAAATTTTCCTCCGGTAATCGTGAATTTACTGACGGGTCCTGCTTTCGCCCAGGAAGGACTGTACGAAGCGTACACTTTCTCGATAAAAATCGGTTTAAAGTTGAACAACCCGTCCAGAGTCTGATTCGTCGAAGTGGGATCATTGTTCACTCCGCCGCTGATCCCCCCCGAACAGAGCGCGAAACCGATTGTCATATCCGGTTGAAGGGCTTTTTCGAGACCGAATCTCAGGCGATATCTAAACCGGTTGCGGGAATCATCGGCCGTGGAAGGAGGACCATGCGTGAAGTCAAACGCTTCATAACGAAGCCGGATGTCTCCCTTGAACTTCAAATCCTTGAGCCATTTGTTCGCTCCGCCCAAAGCGCTCTCAAGCCTCTGGTTATATTCATAATCGCTCATGGGAGCCGAAGTCGCTTCGCTTCCCGAAGGCAGAACAGAAGGCGCCGCCTGAATCTGCGGTTTTTGATTCTCCATCTGCCGGATCTTGTCGTTCTGCTGATTGATAGTCTTTTGCATGGCATTCATCTGCGTTTGAAGCTCGCGCACCAGATCCGCAAGATCCGGCGACTCCGTGCCGGCAGCCCAGGAAACAGGCGCATTCCCCAAGATGAAAGCGCATACAAGCAACCAGCCGATGATTCTGAGTTGCCCAAATTTCATGATATTTCCTCCTTGGTTTCCGATTTTTTCGGGTTTTAAAAATAAATCCTGTTTTGAGGCTCAAAAAAATTCTTGCTGACCTTCCTTAAATAACGGAGGTCCCGCTCCACCTGCTTGGTCGTATCGTCATACCGGCGCCAATCGCAATCGGCCAAAAGCTGCTTTTCGTTAAGATCCATCATCAAGTCCTCCAACACTCTGCATTGCTTCCGAATTCCGGCGATTAAAAAATCTTTTTCCATAACGCCTCCCCTCGGCAAAACACCTAAATCCTATTGAATCCGCGTAAGCTTTATTCCAGGTTCATGTAAAATCCGTATAAATCCCGATCCGGCTTACGGGCAATCCCGCTTCCGGCGATATCCCCATCCGGATCAGCCAGAAATTCAATTCTTTCTGGGCCGACAGGACCTTCTGTCCTTGAGACTCCGGAAAAATCTTCTTCTCCCCGGCCAGCTCATTATTCTCAAAGAGATCTCCAAACTCGGCATAAAAGTCTTCCAGCGATTCGCAGCGATTTCCGATCATTCTCTGTCCCATGATCCGCGCCTCCTTTCTATTCAAGATCACTGTTTGCCCTCTCAATTCATCAACTCCTGTTTCTGATTTTTCCAGTAATCCCTCTTCAGCTTCCTTAATTCCTTCAAATTCGAGACAACCTGATCCGTCACCCGGTCATAGAACAAGCCGCTGTCGGCATCAAAATAGGGTGACACTTCAAGCTGGCCGATCAATTCTCGAAGAAGCTCCCGCTGCCTTTGAATGCCCGATATCATCAATTTTCTTTCAAACATGGGTTCCCTCCTTTCTTCGGGGAAATATTAGTCCGGTGCCGTCAAAAGCATTCGAAGAACAAGTAAGGCCTTTGTAAAATAAATTGCGTCCCCTCTTGATTTTCAATCCGCGATTTGGCATAATTTATCTTGTTAATAGTTAATCGGATTAACAGTTTCCATTGTTAACCATATCGAACCCGAAAAGAGGCCTGGCGGTTATGGATGAAAAAGAAAAATTTTTGGGGCATTTACGGAAAGTTCATCTCCGGTTTTCCCGGTTTTACACCCGGGTCCTGGCCCAGGCAGGAATTTCCCTCCCCCAATACGCGCTTTTGAACGAACTCGCGAACGCGGAATCCATGCCCATGACCGAAGTCAGCGGGCGGCTTCACATCACAAAACCCGCCGTCACTCATCTGGTCGACCGCCTCGAAAAAGCCGGCCTTCTGAAACGAATTTCCCATCCCAAAGACCGCCGTGTTTATCTGCTCGAGATTCAGCCAAAAGGGCGCAAATTGGTCCAGGAAGCCCAGGCAAAAGCGCTTAGTATTTTTCTTAAAACACTGGACCAATTCAGCAATGCGGAAAGAAAAACGATGGGCCGGTTTTACGAATTGCTCGCTCAAATTATCGAAGAAGTCCTGGCCGGGAACGGGGAAAAGCCGTGAAAGCCGTCGCGGGGGCCTTGATCCCCATTCTATTTGCCGCTCAAATGCTTTTTGGAAGCAGTGATCTTTTCGCCATGGCCAGACGCCCCTCCGAATCGGAGGATTTTCCAAAATTAGTCGAAGGCTGGCGTTATACCGTGGGAGATTGCTACCGGCTGGCCCTGCGACGGATGGAAACCGTCGGCATACGCCAGGAGGACATTGAGACCGCAAAGGCCCAAATGTTCCAGGCCGCCAGTGAGGCTCTCGGCGATATCGATTTTAACATGAACGCATTTCATCAGGACGCCCCCAAACCGGGCACTCAGGCTTCGGACACGGGAGGCGGAAGTCTTGCGGGCACTTTTGCCGCCAGGCACCGCCGGGACCGGGAATTCACTTTCAACCAGCCTCTGTTCCAGGGCTTTAAATCCGTCGGCGCGATTCTCGGAGCGGGAAGTCTCAAAGGCCAGCGCGTCGAAGAAAAACTCCGGACTCAACAGCTCATCTTTCTTGACGTTTCAAAAGCCTTTTATGCTGTTTTGAAGCAAAAGGAAGAGGTGGAAATCAACAAAGGAATTATCGTTCTTTTCAAGGAAAGGATTGCCGAGCTTGAGGAACGGGAAAAAATCGGCCGATCAAGAACAAGTGAAGTCGTCAACGCGCAGGCAAATATGAAAACCATCGAAGCGGATTTGGAGCAATCGTACGGAAAACTTGCCAATGCCGAATTCACGCTTGAATTTCTGACCGGCATTCCGGTTAAAGCCGATCAACTGGCGGACGACAGCGAAGGCATCGACACGGTTTCCGAACTTTCGGATTATTTGACTTTATCGGAACAGCTGCCTTCGATTAAAGCCAGCGAAAAAGCCGTTAAAACAGCCCTTCAGGGAATAATTGTCGCGCAAAGCGGTCTCTGGCCGAATCTTTCATTGGTCCACAATCAATACGTCAAACGGGAAGGGTTTCAGTCCGGATTCGACTGGGATCTGACTCTCTCGGCCGACGTTCCTTTGTTCCGGGGAGGAGAAAATATCGGAAATATCAAGGAAGCTTACAGCTTCTGGAAAAAAGCCAAATTGACCTATTCACTGGTCAAGCGTCAAGTGAATCTCCAGGTCAAGCAAGCTTTTCAGGATTGGCAAACTTCCAAGAACCGTCTGAGGGCGCTTGCCGAAGCCGTGGAAGCTTCCGAGGAGAATTACCGCTTGCAAAATGAAGATTACAGCCGGAGCCTGGTCAGCAACCTGGATGTCCTTCAGGCGCTTGAGGTCCTTCACAATAACAAGCGTACCGCCAATAAAGTTCGCTATACGCTGAAAGAAAACTTCCGCCGACTGCAGGTGGCGGCGGGCGAAATACCGGGAGACATTGAATGAACCTTTCGGAAATCTCCATTAAAAATCCCGTTTTCGCATGGATGCTGATGCTGGGTCTTATCTTCTTCGGATTTTTGAGCTTTGAAGGAATGGGCGTGGGCCACATGCCGGACGTTGACTTTCCCGTTCTCACCATTGAAGTCACCTGGGAAGGCGCGGCGCCGGAAGTCATGGAAACCGATGTGGTGGATATTATCGAAGACGCCATTATGGGAGTTCAGGGTCTCAAAGAAGTTTCCTCCGCGACGCGTCAGGGAAGTTCCATGATCACCCTTGAATTCGAGTTGGACCGGGATATTGACGCCGCTTTGCAGGAAGTTCAAAGCAAACTTTCCGAAGCGCAAAGGCGCCTGCCCAAAGAAATGGATCCCGCCGTCATCACTAAAATCAATCCGGATGACCAGCCGATTATGTTTGTCGCGGTTTCCGGAGGCACGACGACCCGGGAATTGATGGAATTCGTCGACAATCACGTCAAAGACCGCTTCAAAACCGTCTCGGGCGTCGGGGATATTTTCCTCGGCGGGTTCATCGAAAGAAATCTGAGAGTTTGGGTGGATCCCAAAAAACTCGATCAGTACGAACTCACCGTCCAGGATGTCATCATGGCCGTTCAGGAAGAACATGTTGAAATCCCGGCGGGACGTCTTGAAACCAGCAAAACAGAAGCCAATGTCCGCGCGATGGGAGAAGCCCAGAGCGTCGGAGATTTTGAGAAAATCGTGATCAATTACCGGGATGGAAAACCGATTTACCGCCCGATTCTGCTCAAAGAGGTCGCTCAAATCGAGGACGGCCTCGCGGACGTCCGCCGGATCGGCCGCGTCATGGGGAAACCCGCGGTCGGACTCGGCATCCGGAAACTCCGCGGAGAAAATTCCGTAGCCGTCGCCCGGAAAGTAAAAAAACGCCTGGAAGAAATCCGGCGCGACCTTCCGCCCCAGTATGAAATCGGCATCAATTTTGACAGCACGAAATTCATTGAAGACAACGTGGATGAATTGATTTTCACGCTGATTCTTTCGGCGATTCTGACTTCACTGGTCTGCTGGATCTTCCTCGGTTCCTGGTCCACCACGCTGAACATCCTGCTCGCGATCCCCACTTCCCTGCTCGGGACTTTTATCGTTCTCAAATTCGCCCATTTCACGCTGAACACCTTCACGCTTCTGGGGTTGTCGCTTGCCATCGGAATCGTCGTCGACGACGCCATCATGGTGCTTGAAAATATCGTCCGGCACCGGGAAATGGGAAAAAGCCAGACAGACGCGGCATTGGCCGGGTCCCGCGAAATCACTTTTGCCGCGATCGCCGCGACTCTTGCGATTATCGCCATTTTTCTTCCCGTCGCTTACATGAAAGGCATCATCGGCCGGTTTTTTTTCCAATTCGCGGTCACGATTTCGGTCGCGGTCGGTCTTTCGCTTCTGGAGGCCCTGACGCTTGCCCCGATGCGTTGTTCCCAATTTCTCGACATCGGCAAACGAAAAACCCGTTTTGGGCAGGCTTTCGAGCGCGGAATGATCGTCATGACCCATGCTTATCAAAAGATCCTGAAAATCACGCTTCGACACAACAAGCGCGTTTTGATCGGAGCGTTTATTTTCTTCCTGATCTCCATGATGAGCGTGAAATTTCTCCGCAAAGAATTCGTCCCCGCGCAGGATCAGAGCATGTTTCTTGCGAGATTGCAGACCCCGATCGGATCTTCCATGGAATTCACCAGCAACCGTTTCCGGCAAATCGAAGAGATCATGAAAAACCGGAAAGAAGTCAGGCGTTATTTCGCCCTGATCGGCGGATTCGGAGGCGGAGAAGTCAACACGGGAATTCTTTTTGTTTCCATGAAAGACCCCAAAGACCGCCCAAAAGATCCCGTGACAAAACGCCGCCTGACCCAGGAAGAACTGATGGATTATTGCCGCAGGGAATTCAAGAAAATTCCGGATCTTAAAGTTTCCCTGCAGGATCTTTCGACGCGGGGATTTGCCGCCCAGCGCGGATTCCCGATCGAATTCACGGTCCGGGGACCCGATTGGGACAAGCTGGCCGGTTACGCGGAAGAGATCCAGAACCGGATGAAGACCTCCGATCTTTTTACGGACATCGACACGGATTATCTCGCCGGGATGCCTGAGATCCGCGTTTATCCGGACCGGGACAAATCGTTCGAGCGCGGGGTAAGCGTTTCGGCCATTGCCGAGACTATTAACGCAATGATCGGCGGGACCCGAATTTCAAAATACACCAAAGGCGGAAAGCGCTACGATGTCCGGGTGCAGACCATTCCTGAAAAACGGCTCCGGACGGAAGACATTCTGAACCTGAACGTTTGGAACAACCGCGGAGAGCGGGTCAAGCTCGCGGATGTCGTCCGAATCGAGGAAAAACCGAGCCTTCTTGCGATCACCCGCCGGGGCCGGGAACGGGCCATCGGAATTTTCGCGAATGCGGGAACCGGGAAATCGCTCGCCGACGCCATTGCGAAAGCCCGCGCGATCGCCCAGTCCGTTCTTCCGCCAAGCTACCGGATTGTTTTCAGCGGGACCAGTGAAACGTTTCGGGAATCGTTCCAAAGCCTGAATTTCGCGATCTGGCTTGGAATCATCGTCGCCTACATGGTGCTCGCGTCCCAGTTTAATCATGTGATCCACCCTTTCACCGTGCTTCTTGCGCTTCCCTTCAGTTTCTCGGGAGCGTTTCTTGCTCTCTGGCTGAGAAATCAGTCTCTCAATATTTTCAGTTTGATCGGCCTGATCCTGCTTGCCGGAATTGTGAAGAAAAATTCTATCCTTCTGGTGGAATTTACGAATCAAGTCCGCGAGAAACAGAGGTTGAGTCCTTTGGAATCGCTGATCGTGGCCTGCCCGATCCGGCTTCGGCCGATTGTGATGACCTCCGTCGCAACCATTACGGCAGCCATTCCTCCCGCGCTGGCCCTCGGGCCCGGAGCCGAAACGCGCATTCCGATGGCCATTGCCGTCATCGGCGGCGTGACCGTCTCGACTTTTCTGACGCTTTTTGTGGTTCCGTCCGCTTATTTGGTTCTTTCGTCCATGGAAAAGAAAGCCTGGTGGGGACGCTTTTTCGGAAAGCTGAATGAAGCGAAGGAAATTTTAGAAGGAAAGATCCGGGGATTGAAAAAAAGAGTTTCGTTCACGCAAGCGGCACCCGTGTCTTTCGAAAAACCGCCCGAAGAGACTCCTTCGGACACGGTTCAATCCGAAGAATTTTCCCGGAATTTGTTCAAAAAATAAAGCCCCGCGTACACCTTGGGATCGACCCAATATCCTTCGGTCTTTTTTTCCTCAAGCCAGGCCTCAACGGCTCCGGCGTCCACCTCATGAACGGTAATGGACTCGGTCCCGTCTCCTCCGCCCGAAGCCACTTTGCGTATTCTCTTGGCATGGAAAACCATCATAATGTCCGCGCTGATCGCCGGATTAGCGGGCCCGCCGGCAATCAATTTCATTTCCTCCGCCTGATAGCCCGTTTCTTCCAGGAATTCCCTTCGCGCGGCTTCTTCGAGGGATTCTCCGGAAAAATCTTCCGAGTCGTTGGCCAGTCCCGCGGGAAATTCAATGACCTTCTTCCCGACCGGAATGCGTAACTGATCGATCAAAATCACTTTGCCCGTGTCCGTCTCCGCGAGAATCACCACAATGCCCCCGCAATGCACCCTTTCGATATACTCCCAACCGTTCTCGCAAATCAGGCGCTTGTATTTTCCCTCGCAAAGAGTCACCCGCCGTTTTTTCATTTCGAAATTTTCTTCCTTCCGGAATTTTTATGCGGCAGCCGCTTCCGCCGGATTTTCAATCATTTCCCGTTCGATCATTTCCCGGCGGGGCTCCCTTGCCTTGAATTCGTTCTTCGCTTTGGCCAGTTCAGACCGCAAATCCCTCAATTCCGAACGAAGGCGGGAAATTTCAGACCGCAAATCGCTGATTTGATAGCTTAGTTCGGATTTGATGTCGCTGAGCCTGGAAGAAACCTTGTCTTTCACATCGTTAATATCCGCCCAGGTTGCCTCCCTTGCAAAACCCGAAGGAACTCCAAAAAACAGAATCAACATCCCGGTTGCGATCCATTTTCCGATCATCGTATCCCCCTTTGAAATAAATGGTGACGTAAATTCCGTTGTTGGCACACGGGCAAGAACCGGCAAAGCGGGTTATAGCGCCGCCTGATCAATCATGTAAACCAGCGCAAGATCATGCCGTCCGATCACGCCGATAATTTCCTTTCCGTCCTCCGCAAGGACCGGAATCGTGTGAATGTTTTTCCCCATCATCAAATCCATCACTTCATTCAACGGAGTGCTCTTTCGCACCGTGCTGACATCCCGCGTCATCACGTCGCTGACCCGGGTTTTCAGCCGCCGTTCGTGAATTTCATTTATCGCGCTTCTCGCCGTCTCGCCCGTTTGGGCTCGCAATTTTTGGACAAACTTGAAAATATCCGTAACGGTAATAACGCCCACCAGGGCTCCGTTTTTGTCGACGACCGGCGCTCCCCCGATGCGCTTGGTGCGAAGGGCGCCGGCCACTTCAAAAAGATACATTTCTTCCGAAATCATCACGGCATGCGGAGTCAATACATCCTGCGCAGTCAGGGAAGGCATGGGGTTTTCTCCTTTTCTTGGAAACGATTCTCACCGGAGAAGCTGCCGAAGCACATAAGGCAATATTCCTCCGCTTTCGAAATAAGCAAGCTCTTCTGTCGTGTCAATTCTTGCAAGCGCTTCAAAAGAAATTTCTCTTCCGGTTTTTCGCGCGAGCACCGTCAATCGTTTGCGGGGGCTGATTCCTTCTTCGATCCCGTTTATTTGATAAATTTCATCCCCCGCAAGGCCGAGACCGGCCGCTGAAGCTCCCGGCTCAAATTGAAGCGGCAGAATTCCCAACCCGACCAGATTGGAACGATGAATCCGTTCAAAACTTTCCGCCAGGACCGCCCGGATCCCCAGAAGGCGCGGGCCTTTGGCGGCCCAATCCCGCGAAGAACCGCTTCCGTATTCTTTTCCCGCAAGCACAATCAGGGGAACTCCTTCGCTTTGATATTTCATCGCCGCCTCATAGACCGGCATCAAGGCGCCGTCGGGAAAATGGCGCGTCATCCCCCCCTCAGCATCCGGGACCAGTCTGTTTTTCAAGCGAATGTTTGCAAAAGTTCCCCGCATCATCACTTCATGATTTCCCCTTCGCGCGCCGTAAGAATTGAAATCGGCCGCGGCAATCCCCCGGGAAATCAGATAAGCCCCGGCCGGAGAAGATGCCGCGATGGAACCCGCCGGTGAAATATGATCGGTCGTCACGGAATCGCCCAGAAAAAGGAGGGCGCGGGCCCCCGAAACATCGCGGGGTTTCTCCGAAAACTTCTCTTCGAGAAAAGGCGGCCGCCGGACGTAGGTCGACCGCGCGTTCCATTCAAAAGTCGCGCCCTGAAAAACCGATATCGCTTTCCACCGTTCGTCCCCTTCAAAAACGGTCCCGTATTCCTTCCGGTACAAAGAAGTTTCCACGGCCCGAAGGGCTTCCCGAATCTCCCCTTCTTCCGGCCAGATTTCCCGAAGATAAACCGGGCGGCCGGACGCATCGGTTCCGACGGGATCTTTCGAAAGATCCGCTTGAACCGTTCCCGCAATCGCAAACGCGATCACAAGAGCCGGCGACGCCAGATAATTTGCTTTGACCAGAGAGTGAATGCGTCCTTCAAAATTCCGGTTCCCTGAAAGAACCGCGACGGCGATTAATTCTTTCTGCCGGATCGCCTCCTCCGTCTCCCTGGGAAGGGGCCCGGAATTCCCGATACAGGTGGTGCATCCAAACCCGACCAGATAAAAATTGAGTTTTTCAAAATAGGGCGTCAACCCGGCTTGATCCAGATAATCCATCACGACTTTGGAACCGGGCGCTAAACTGGTTTTGACCCAGGGAGCCACGGAAAGCCCGCGCTCTACCGCTTTCTTGGCAAGCAGGCCCGCTTCAATCATCACCTGAGGATTGGAAGTGTTGGTGCAGCTGGTGATTGCCGCAATCACGACCGCGCCGTGATCCAATTTCCGGCCCTCCGCCGGGTTCGCTTCCCGGACCCCGCCGATTTTGCGCGCTGACTCCAGGGTTTTCTGGAAATTCTTCGCCACGTCACCCAGCAAAATTCTGTCCTGGGGCCGCCGGGGACCGGCCAGGCTGGGTTGAATCAACGAAAGATCCAGCTCGACAATTTCCGAAAAAAGCGGATCCGGAGTATGGGCCGTCCGGAACAGGCCTTGTTCCAAAGCATAGATCTTCACCAATTCCGCAAGTTCGTCACTGCGGCCCGTTAGTTTCAAATAGTTCAGGGTTTCTTCATCCGCGGGGAAAAATCCCATCGTCGCGCCGTATTCAGGCGCCATGTTCGCAAGGGTCGTCCGGTCGGGAAGCGGCAGAGCGGCCGTCCCTTCTCCGAAAAACTCCACGAATTTCCCGACCACGTTCTTTTTCCTAAGCGTCTCCGTCAAGGTCAACACCAAATCGGTGGCCGTCGCGCCGCGGGCCAGTTTTCCCTTGAGCCGGACCCCGACCACCTGAGGAATCAGCATGGAAATCGGCTGCCCCAGCATTGCGGCTTCCGCCTCAATCCCCCCGACTCCCCAGCCGACGACCCCCAGGCCGTTGATCATGGTGGTGTGAGAATCCGTTCCCACCAAAGTATCCGGAAACGCGAAAAGTGTTCCGTCGACTTCGCGGGCGCAAACAACGGAGGCCAGATATTCAAGATTGACTTGATGAACAATCCCCGTGCCCGGCGGCACCACCCGAAAATTCCGGAAAGCCGCCTGCGCCCAACGCAGAAATTGATAGCGCTCTTCGTTCCGTTTAAACTCAAGCGCGGTGTTTTTCCCGAGCGCCTGCGCGTCGCCGAAAAAATCCACCTGGATGGAATGATCGATCACTAAATCCACGGGAAACAGAGGATTGATTTTTTCCGGGTCTTTTCCGAATCGCTTCACGGCGTCACGCACGGCCGCGAGATCCGCGACGGCGGGCACTCCCGTAAAATCCTGAAGCAGCACCCTTGCGGGCGTAAAAGCGATTTCCCGTTCCGGTTCGCGCCGGGGGTCCCACGCCAACAAGGCCTTGATATCCTTTTCCGTAACGCTTCTTCCGTCTTCACATCGCAGAAGATTTTCCAGAAGAATCCGGAGAGAAAAAGGGAGGCGTCCGGGATCTCCCGCTCCCGAAGTCTTGAGGGCGTCCAATTTGAAAATACGATATTCCTTTTTACCGATTTTCAGAAATTGTCCCGCGCGGAAACTGTCTAAAGATTTCATGGCGTTTTTTGAACTTTCCCGATCCGGCGTTTATTCGCAGAACTTTGAAAATTCTTCGGCATATCGTTGAATCCACTCGTGCGCGGCGTCTTCACGGGAGACTTCCCGGCCAAGACGTTTGGAAATTTCCTTGCGGAATTCTTCGATTTTTAAAATCTCGGCCGCGAGTTTCGCGCGGAACGTCATATCGGACTCGTGAAATAAAATACCGATTTTAAAAAGGCCGCTCTGAGGCTCTTGCCGGCAGTAAGCCACGCTGCCGATCATGTTAAACTTAACGGCCTGCAAAGGGATGGTCACGTCCAGCAGTGTTCCTTCGGGAAATTCCCGGGACAGATAGAAGGAAATTCCTCCCGCCGAAATATCTTCGGTCTTTGAAAAAAAACCCGGCCCGCGATGGGGAGGAACCCGGAAACGGATGGGCACCTGAATCGGATGCCGGAAAAAATTCCTTCGGTCCGTATTTGGCTGCATGATGATCAGCTCCTTTTGCTTTATTATATCCGAGAATCCCGGCGGATCGAGAAAGAAAATTCAAGAGCCTCTAGGACTTCCCGATTAAAACCGCTCCCATCTGCCCCCCGAAGCCCATTGAAAAAGACAAAGCGGTCCGCACTGTTTTGGATCTCCCCCGATTGGCCGTGTAATCCAAATCACAGGCCGGATCCGGTTTTTCAATATGAAGGGTGGGCGGGACGAAATCTTCTTTCAGGGAAAAAAGGCACGCGATCAATTCCGCGGCCCCCGAGGCGCCCAGCATATGCCCTGTCATGGATTTCGTCGAACTCAAGGAGATCCGGTATGCCGCTTTCCCGAACGCTTTTTTGATTTGTTCGGTTTCGTAAAGATCCCCCTCCCGGGTTGAAGTGCCGTGGGTGTTCAAATAATCGATTTCCGACGGATTCAAACCGCCTTTCTTTAACGTGTCGCGAAGCAACCGCGCCAACGCTTCCCCTTCAGGGTTAAAAGAAACGGCCCGGTAGGTTTCCGCCCCCAGCGCCCAGGCCATGATTTCCCCGTAAATCGGAGCCCTCCGGGCCAGGGCCCTCTCCCGCTCTTCCAGAACAACAAAACCGGCGCCTTCCCCCACCAAAAATCCGTCCCGGTCCACATCATAAGGCCGCATTCCCTCGGAAGCGTAAACCCCAAGCCGCCGGTAACCGGCTAGCATTAAAGGAGTTATGGAAGCATCGCTGGCTCCGGCAAGAACCGTATCGGCTTCATCCCGTTCGATAAGGCTGGCGCCGTCAATGATAGAAAGGGTTCCGGTCGCGCAAGCGGCAATCATGCATTTTACGGGTCCCCGGATCCGGAATTCACGGGCCAAATCCGTGCTGAGCCGGTGAGAAAAAAAATCCGGAAAGTTATCTCTGGGAAGCGCGGTCAATCCTCCCTTGCTGGAACTTGCGATCATTCCGAATCGTTCCGGATCCTGACGGTCCGGATCGACGTTGCTGTCGCCCAGCGCTTCCCGGGCAGCCATTTTCCCAAACTGAATAAAAAGATCTTCCCCGGTTTCGAAGTTTGTTCCTTTGACTTCACAGGCCCGCTTCACCGGAAAGGATTCCGCATTGAAACGGGTCACTTCGCCGGAACCGTCTTTCCCGGCGCGAAGGCCCTTAAAAAATTCCGCCCGTCCGATTCCGATCGGGCTCACCACGCCAATCCCCGTGACCACCGCCTTTCGCCGCATGATCAGCAGATTTTTGTGCGGCGGGAATCGAAGTAAAAAATTTGTCCGCTCACCTTTTTCACGAAATCCGAAAGAAGATAAATCACAAAATCCGAGACTTCGCCGGGATCCTGAAAGACCCCCAAGACGCTTTCGGCCTTCTGTTTTTCATAAACGCCGCCGGGAAGACCGGCCGTCATCGGCGACATCATAAATCCCGGCGCCACCGCGTTCGCGCAAACCCCTTTTCTCCCCGTTTCCTGCGCGAGCGTTTTGATCAAAGCCGACAACCCCGCTTTGGCCGCAGCGTAATTCGCCTCGCCAAACCCGCCCTGCGCTCCGACCCGGCTGGTGATCCCGACAATTTTCCCCGCCGGAGATTTGTAAAGAAGCGGCAGCGTTTTTTTTATCAAAAGAAAGCCGGCCGTTAAATTGACGCCGAGGACCTCATCGAATTCGCTTTCGGAAAGATTGATCAAGGTCCGGTCCCGCACCATTCCCGCGTTCAAGACCAGTCCGTCAAGATGCGAAATCTCCTTCTTGAGTTCTTCTTTAAAAGGATCCAAAGACCGCCGGTTCCCCAAATCCAGCCGGAAGCCGCGGGCGCCTTTTTGAATCAGTTGGTTCGCCAGAATTTCGTTCTGATAAAAGGTAAAATAAACTCCGGCGCCCACGCTCAAGGCCCGTTCAACAATCGCCCGGCCCAGCACGCCGGTCCCTCCCGTAACGAGAATTGTTTTTCCCTTTAAATGAATTTCCATATTCCGGAGCGAGACTTTTTAAAAATTAGCCTTCAAAATAAACGAGGATCGCGATCACGGCATCCTGACGTCATACCCGGTTTTTATCAGCATTTCGAAATCCGCGCAAACGGCATTTCCCCGGGTGGTCAAATATCCGCCGATCACAAGACCGTTCGCGCCGCCCCGAAGAGCGAGTTCCTGATATTTCCCGAGATTCCCTTCCCGCCCGCCCGCAAGCTTGATATTGGCCCGGGGATGCACAAAGCGGAAAACAGAGACGGTTTTAACCGCTTCCAGAGGCTTCAGAGACGCTTTCCTCTCAAGCGGCGTTCCCGGACGCGCGTTCAAAAAATTAAGAGGCACGCATTCCGGGTGAAACTCCCTGAGTTCAAAAGCGAGTTTCAAGCGGTCTTCCCGGGATTCTCCCATCCCAAAAATTCCGCCGGAGCAGATTTCAAGCCCGCTTTCCCGAAGAGCGCTCAGCGTTTTGCGCCGGGTCTCGTAATCGTGCGTCGTGACGATTTCGGGATAAAATTCCCGGGAAGTCTGAAGATTGTGATTCACCTGCTTCACGCCCGCGGCCCGCATTCTCACGGCCTGTTCACGGGTTAAAACGCCGATGGAACAATCAATCCGGAGCCGGGTCTCGCGGCTCAAGCGCTCGAAAATGCCGATCAGTTTTTCAAAATCTTCTTCTGAGGGCCCGAGCCCGCTTGTGACCACGCAAAAACTGCGCGCGCCGCTTTCCTGCGCGGCGTGCGCCGCCCTCAAAATCGTGTCCGCGTCCAGAAGTTCAAAACGTTCAATGCCGGTATTGAAATGAACGGATTGACTGCAAAAAGCGCAGTCTTCACCGCACAAATAGCTTTTCGCGTTAATCAGCGAGCACAAAAAAGGTTGATTCGAATGAAAAAAAAGAGTGATCGCGTGCGCCGCCGCCGCCAAATAACGAATCGCCTCCTCGCCCTCCGTTTCCATTATTTCCCCGGCTTCCGCGAAGGTCAGCGCTCCCCCCTGCAGTACTTTTTGCTTGAAACGATCGATTGTTGCTTGAATGTCCATTCTTGAGTCAGGCCTCCTTAAAACCCGGATATTTTACTCACTGGACACTTCGTTGTCCCCTGGTATCTCTGTCGGAGCCGCGATTTTTCCGTTTTCAGAAAAAAACGCCGAATCGAAGTTCCAATTCCACGTCGTATTGTTTGAAATCTTTTATAAGCCCCTGATTGTAATTAAAGGAAAGAACGTATTTCTGCTTGATGGTTCTTCCGATTTCGACATGAAAAGGGACAAACCAGCCGGCGTGATCCTTCCAGTTGACAAGGATCTCGGGATTCATCCCGATAAAATAATCCCGCGGTAGATTGTAGAAAAGATTCGGCTGAATCGAAAGCTGGTTAATATGCGAACGATAACGGCTGCCGGCAAAATCAAACCGGTTTCGCACTTCCAGCTCGATAAAACTCCCCTTTGAAAAATTTTTCGGGAAATAGGCAATCCCGACCAGCGGCGCAAGCTCATATTTCCCGTCACCGAATTGCCTGGCGGTCGCCGTCGGAAAGTAAATGCGGGTTCCGGCTCCGCAGGCAAACCCCCCGGAATGATGCGGGGGGATAATCGAAAACTGGGTGAAAAAATCGCCGAGGCCCGCTTTGTAATTTCCGTCCTGATTGTGTTTGCTGATCGTATCACCCAGCTTTAGCGGCATTTGCGAACGGGAGTAAAGCATCCATTGATTATCGAACGTCAGCTTGTCGTCATAGCGGAGAATCAGGGTGTAGAGATTGGATTTTTTCGGAGCCGTATCGCCGCGGTCATAGCGGAAACGCGCGTCAAAGCGGTCCACCGGCTTCAATCCGCTTTGTCCGAAATTGATATATTCCCTGGGCAGAAAATTCACCAGAGACAGCTTTTCAGGTTTCGCCCATGCCGCGCAAACCGCCGAAAAAAGAATTCCCAGAAACACAGGAACGAAACGCGTTTTCAAAAAAAACGGAAACCGTTTCTTCTTTCCCGAACGCACAAAGGTTCCGCTCACCCTTCGGCCCCCGCTTTCCCAAACACAAGGCTGCCCCGGGGACAGTCTTTCCGGTGCAAAAAAGGCTCTTTCCGCAAAACGATTTTTTCGAGGTTCTCGGACACGCGTTCTTTTGCTTCCCTGATTTTTCCCTCATTCAGGGAAAAGGAAAGCTGGCGCCCCGCGGACGCGAAATAAAGGATTCCTTCGGCGGGCAAAATGCCGGCAACGTCTTTGAGAGCAAGCGCGTAAAGAACGATTTGAGCTTCATGATGCCGGCGGCGCCGTTCAAGTTCTTCGCCGTTTTGAATACGGTCCGTCTTGTAATCCAGGAGAATCCATTTTCCTTCCCGCGTTTTAGCCAAAAGATCGATTTTGCCGGAAAGTTTTCCCCGCGGAAGTTTATAGAGAAAAGGGAGTTCCTTGTAAATTTCAAATGCGCGCATTGCTTTGCCAAACTCGCTTGAAAGGAACCCCCGAATCCCGCTTTCCAGTTTCTTAAGATCCGTTTCGCCCAAAACTTTCTTGCATTCAAAAAGATGCCGGCTGAGCTCTTCCTCATGCGATTTCGAAAAATCAAAATTTTCCATGACCCGGTGAAAAAAATCTCCGAAATCACGGCCGGCAAGAACGGGCCCCTCTTCTTCGGGAAGCCCTTCTTCCTCTCCGTATTCCGCCGCTTGTTCGGGCGCCCGCATTTCATAACGGTCAAAATAACAGCCGGGACATTCTTCAAAAACAAGCATCGCCGTGACCGGCAAATCCCGCGTTTCATAATAATCTTTCCGAAAAGACGCGGCGCCTCCCGCGATTCTTTCCGCCGTTTCTCCGGAAAAAGCCGACGGGGCTTCCGCTTCTTTTTCCTCGATGGCCGCTAGCGTTTCATAAGCTTGCCGGAAGGGGGGTTTTTCGATTCTCGCCGGGATCTTTTTCTTTATTGGCAATTCTTCCGCGGGAGAAAGAAGGGTGATCGGCGTTCCGCTGAATTCAAAATTTCTCCTGCCTCCGGATCCTTCATAGCGGAAAGCCTTTCTCAGCCACTTCATCCAGTCCGAAAGCTCGTGATAGGATCTTCCCTCCTTGATGTCTTCCATTTCATTCACTCCCGAAAGAATCAAGTGCTCTTCCGCTCTCGTCATGGCCACATAGAAAAGCCTTTTCTGCTCTTCGCGGTCCCGCTGTTTTTCCCATTCCTTGTTCCGGTTAAACAAAAACCCTTCCTGCCATTTTTGCGTGACTTCGTTCCTGAACTTGAACCCGACTCCGAAGGTTTCGGAAAAATTAAATTTCTCCGATTCGAAACTCCCTTTTTCGCGCCCCAGATCCGCCAGCACCACAACCGGAAATTCAAGGCCCTTCGCTTTGTGGATGGTGAGAAGCTTGACCGAATCGCCCCGTTCCAGCTCAACCTGCGCTTCGGACTCCCGAGGATCCTGGGATCTCAAATCGGTCACATAGGCGACAAAATCCCGGAGCGTAAAAGCCCGGTTCGTTTCAAACTGCCGCGCAATTTCAACCAGTTTCCAGACATTGACCGTCTTCTGCTTCCCCGTCCGGGTCCCCAAAAGTTTCGTGTCATAGGCGGTTTCCGAAAGCAGCCGCTCCAGAATCTCTGAAATCCCAAGCCGGTCCTTTCCCCGGCGGAGTTCCGAATAGAAAACAAGAAAACGGCGAAGTCTCAGCCGGTCTTCCTCCGAAAGTTTTCCGATCAAATCCTCGCGGCGGAACGCTTCAGAAAACGGGGCCCCTTTCGTCCGGGAAGCCTTTTCCTCGTCATCCCCGGAAATCCCGGGTGAGGGGCTCGCCGCTCCGGTCTTCACCCGTGAAAGCCAAAACAGTCCGTCTTCGCTGATCCCAACCAGGGGCGAACGCAAAACCGCGGCAAGTTCAATATCCTTTTTTGGATTGTCGAGAATCGAGAGAAAATTGACCAGATCGGCGATTTCCTGCTTTTCGTAGAAACCTCGGCCCCGGACAACAAAATACGGAATTCCCTGTTCGCGAAGTTCATTTTCATAAAGGTTCGAATTCGTCATCGCCCGGAATAAAATCGCAATATCGCCGTATGCCACATCCCGAACGGTCCCGTCGCGTTCCGTGATCTTGATTTCCCCGCTTTCGACCATTTCCCGGATTCGCGAAGCGAGAGTTTTGGCTTCGCGAACCCTCGCCTGCGCCTTGCTCTCTTCTTCCTCCTCCCCGGCCTGCTCAACGCAGAGAAATTCCACGGAAGGCCCTTTTTTTTCGGCAAAGCGCCTTTCCGGCACCAACGGTTCAAACTCAAACCCGTCTTCCCGCCAAAGTTCCTTAAAAAGATGGTTCACAAACCCGAGAATTTCGCCCCGCGACCGGTAATTTTCTCCAAGGCTGATTTGCAGGGCTTCCGGATCGTCTTTCATGGCCTTCTCCCGTTCAAGAAAAGATTCCAAATCCGCGTTCCGGAAACGGTAAATGGACTGCTTCGGGTCCCCGATGATGAAAAATCCTCCTTGCCGCGCGAGACCGTCAATCCATTTTGCCTGAAGCCTGCTCGTGTCCTGGAATTCATCCACGAGAATGTGCGAGAATTTTCTCCGGTACCGGTCTCGCACCGCCGCGTTTCTCTCGTCCCCGCAGGAAAAAAGCAGGCTGGCCTTGGCAAGGAGATCCTCAAAATCCAGAAAAGCGGCTTGGTTTTTCCGCGCTTCGTATCTTGCTTCAAATTTTTTGTACAAATCGGAAAAATTCCTCCTGACCCGCTCCCCCGCTTTTTCCGTTTTGAGAAGAGTCAGGGCCTCCAGCGAGTTTTTGATTTCGCTCACCGTTTCCTTCAGGGCTCCGATTTTTTTAAACCGTTTTGAAAAAGCGGCAAGTGCCGCCGGAGGCTCCCAGGACGTGTCTTGTTTCAGTTTTCCGGTCCTCCCGAGAAGTTCGTGCGCCGCCTCAAGATTCTCGCGGTAGGCCGCCGACTCCTTCTGCCCTTTCGCCTCGAGAAAATTCCGGAGCGCCGCTTCCAGTTTGTCCCAAAAAGCATCTTCCGCCGAAAGCTCCCTCGCGATCCGTTCATCAAAGGTCGCGCCGAAGGAACGTATTTTTGAATAAATCTTCCTGAGCCCTTTCCGAATCCCTTCCTCTTCATATCGCTCAAGCAGTTCGAACCCTTCCGGCTCACCCGCCGCTTCTTCCAGAAGCTCTTCCAGAACTTCCTCCATCAAAAGGCCCGCCTGGCCTTCCTCAATCACCGTAAAACGCGGGTCCACGCCCGCTTCGATCGGATTTTCCTTGAGAAGTCTTGCCGCGAAACTGTGAATCGTTCCGATGTAGGCCCCTTCCAGCAACCGTCTTTCTTCCAATCGCCCCCTTTCGAGAAAAGCCCGCACCAGTTTTTCTTTCATGTGATTGGCCGCTTTTTCCGTATAGGTGATGGCCACGATCGCGTCCGGCGCGATTTTTTTCTCCGTCACAAGATAGAGAAATCTTCCCACCAAAACGCTCGTTTTTCCCGATCCCGCCCCGGAAGAAACGCAGACGTTTTTCCCCTCCGCTTCAACGGCCGCTCTTTGTTTCGGAGAATATTCGATCGCGGTTATTTTTTGGGTTTTTGCCATACTGTTTCCATGTCCTGGTAAATCAGCCTCCACATTTCAAAGCGGCAGAGATGATTAAAATCGCAGAAACGGCATTCTTTGGAATGAACCGTGACGTTTCCGGATTGAATCCCCTGAACGTATTTCCCGATCCATCCCTTCGCGGCGGAAAGAAGCCCGTCAAACTCTTCCGGAGTCAGCGCGGCTCCGGTCTGCTTATTGTCCGCTTCCACAATTTCCATGAGTTGGGTTTGATAAATTCCGCCCCGCTTGTCGGGAGCCGTAATCGGATAAAGCTCGCCGGCGGCGGGTTGGTATTTCAGAAGTTCGCGGACCGCGAGAAGATAGATGGGCAATTGAAGCTCAATCCCTTTTTCAAGATGCTCGATTAATTTGTCCATTTTCCCCCTGCCGAGCTTGTAATCAACCACGCACGCAATATTGGACTGAGGGTCGTAATCAATCCGGTCTATTTTTCCCTCCAGCGCAATGGCCTCTCCGCTTTCTGTCGGAACGGTCAGATAATCCAGGGAGGCGGACTCCCTGTCTTTCAAACCAAACGCGAGCTCAAAATGGAGGGGTTTGCATTTGCGGCGGGCAAGCTTCCGGCTTTCTTCCTCAAGAAATTCCCGGATTTTCTCCCGAAGATTCAATCGGGAAATTTCAATCCGGTATTTTTTTTCGCCGCGAAACGGTTTCTCCCGGAAAATGTCCTCCAGGATTTCCGCGGCCTTCGCCTGCGCCCGTTCCTGATCCCTGATCAAAAGCCATCCGCCCGGATTTTTCTCCCGGGCCATTTCTCTGAAAAAACGTTCGAGAACCGCGTGAAGAATCGTCCCAAGCTGCAAAACATTGATGGGTTTTCTCTCCGGTTCAAGCTTTAAAACATTCGCGGCGAAAAATTTGAACGGGCAGGTCGCGTATTCCTGAAGACGTGAAGCGCTGAAAGGCCCCCGCTGGTTTTCCCGGAACCATTTGAGAATTTCCGCATCCAGGATCTTCGCGGGTCTTCCGCTTTGCCGGATTTGAATCAGAACAGCTTGAAACTCGGGGTCGGCGAGACAGGCGTTCCAGAGAAAAACAAGCGGTCCCGCCGCGCCCGCTCCCTCCCCGCCGTCCGGGGCAAAAAGTCCCCGAATCAAAATTTTGAAAAAGTCTTCCTTCCGGCAGGCTTCCTCCAGGCGGGGAACCGTGTCTCCCAGGTTTTGTTTCCGAACCGGAACGTTTTCGGCCCCCAGGCACTTTTTGACTTCTTCAACGTAAAACGAGGGCAGGAGTTCATGTCCCTCCAGATCAAAAACCGGGTAGGTCAGGTAAAGCTTTTCGCGGGCGCGAGTCACGGCAATATAGAAAAAATATCTCTCCCCGCCAATGCGGAAAAGCCTTTCCTCGAAATACTCCTCTTTTTGATTTAAAAGACGACGTTCTTCGTCCTTGAGAATGGCTTCTTCATAAATCTGCTTTGGGAAATTCTTTTCAAGAAGGCCGGCGATAAAAACAACCCGGTATTCCTTCTGAACGGCAAAAGCGGCATCATAAACCTGCGCCCGGTTTTTCCCGTGCTCTTTCACGGAAAAAAGGGTCAGGTCAACGGCCTGGTTCAGGCTTTCGCAATAACGGGAAAATTCCATCGCGCTTTTCCGTTTCTGCTTCCCGTGAAACGTGATTTCGTCCATGACGGAACAAAAAGCCCGATAAGCCTGAAAATCTTCCCGCGCGGATTCTTCCCGGGCGGAGATTTTCTCAAGCAAACGATATTCACGGACAAATTGAAGCAAAAGCGTTTTGCTGGCCTCCGGCGGATTTTCGGCGCCCAAACGGTCCTGCCATGCGAGCAGGCGCTCCAGCTCCCGGCAAAAAGGTTCGGGAAGCGCTTCGCGAAGCAGGCCCCAATTTTTTCTTCCCGCATGCACTCCTTTTTCCGCGGCCGCTTCGAAAAGTTTTTCCGGAAACTCCGGCGGAAATTCAAAGTAGGAAGACCGAAGCACCGCCTCAAGATCTTCCCGTTTCCAGTCATTTTGCAAAAGCCGGATCCAGCTCATTAAAGCGTGAATCAGAGGATTTTGCTTGAGTTTTTTTCTTTCATGAACGGCAACCGGAACGTCAAATCGCGCAAAAACAGACCGGAGCACGGCTTCATAAGCGCCAATCGTTCTCAGGATAACGCAGAAGTCGCTGTAATGATAATCTCCGTCGCGGTAAAGTTTCCGGATTTCCCGCGCGATCATTTCGATCTCATTCGCCGCGCTGGCCGCTTCAAAAATTTGAACCGCTTCCTGTTTCTTTCCAAAAGACGGGCCTTCGGTTCCGAAAAGATTTTTTTCGAGGAAAGAAAGGGATTTTATCTGCGCTCTCCGGTTTTTTTCAAAACACCCTCCCGCCTCCTTAAACCCCATGAGAAATAACGCCTGTCTTGTTTTTTCGGAATAACCAAAGACCTGTTTCCGCTCAAGACCGGAATCCATCGTCAGGGTGATCATGATTCTTTTTGAAAGGTTTGTAAGCTTGCGGATAAATTCGAGTTGAATTTTTGAAAAGTGATAGAACCCGTCGAAAATAATCAGATCGAACGGTCTTCCCCTGGCTGAAAGCGCTTCGTTCCGGATAAAAGCCCTGATAAAATCGGACGGATCGTAAAGGCCCAACTCTTTGAGTTTGCTTTCATATCCGGTCAGCAGGCGTCCGAGATCGGCAAGTTTTTTCCCAAAAGCAGCCGGTTCCCCGCCCAGGGGAATGATTTGTTTTTTGAATGTTTCCCCGTCAAGAAAAGCATTTTTCGCTTCCGCAATAAAATCCCCGAGAATTTCCGGGGCCCCGCAGTTTTGATCCGCCCCGCGGAAATAAGTAAGCGCCGGGTCCTCAAGGAGATCCCGGATCAACATCTTCGCCAACAGGTCGCCCGGAGTCCTGACAACGGAAGATTTGACGGTTCTTTGAATAAATTCGTTGATGGTGACGATCGCGGGCGCAAAAAGTCCCGCGGGGGAGTTTTTTTCGCCGGGTATTTTTCTCAGCAAAAGATCGGCAATGCGGCCGGCGTGTTCTTTATTGGGAAGAATAAAGTAGGAAGCCGGGACAAGGCCGGCTGATTTTTGGAAAATGGTTTCCCGGAATTCGCTGATGCAGTGGTCGGTCTTGCCGAAACCGGCAGGTCTTGCGATCAATTCGAGAATTGGGGGTTCAAAAGCCCTCTTCATTTTTCAACGGAACCTCTTTCCTCGCGGGGACAAATTCAACAGGAGAAAAGAAGGCTGACAAACACTTCTTGAAATAAATCCTTTTCCCTCGAAGGCCAGGCCCCTGATTGAAGCGATTTGCAATTACGCTTGCGCGAATACTTCGCGGGCGACAATTCCAACAACGCCCAGCGCGACGGAGCTTTCTCCGAAAGCGGAGGGAATGATCTTCACCTGATTGGCAATTTCCTCAACCGCCCATTCCTTCACGCTGGATTTCACGGCTTCGAGAAGAATGGCTCCGCAATCTTCGATGCCGCCTCCGATGACGACAATTTCGGGATTGAGAAGGTTCACCAGAAACGCGATCTTAAGCCCTAAATTTTTCCCGCCTTCCTCGATAATCCGCATGGAAAATTCATCCCGGTCTTTGGCGGCCTTGATCAAATCTTTGATCGTCAATTTTGAAAAATCTCCCCCGACCAGATCCGAGAGAATCGATTTTTCCCCTTTTTTGAGAAGCTCGCGCGCCCGGGCCGCCATTCCCAGATCAATTTCCCAGCGGCCCATGTACAAGGCTCCCGCCTGTTGCACGTTGCCGACCATTTTAGGGTTGTAAATCCCCAATTCGCCGGCCGCGCCGGTCGCGCCCCGGTAAATTTCCCCGTCAATTAAAACACCGCATCCGACTCCTGAAAACATATACAGCATATGACGGACATCCCGGTCCAGACCGAGCCACTTTTCACCCAAAACCGCCGCATTGGCGTCGTTTTCCACAAAAGTCGGAATCCCGAAACGTTTTTCAAATGTATCCTTGATCGAAACACAAACGGAAACGTCCCGGCTCCCCAAAGAACCTGGCCAGCGGATGGTCCGGCCCCGTTCGTCAATGATACCCGGAATCCCGACGCCGACCCCTACGATTTTTTCCTTCTCAACACCTGAATTCGCCATGATTTCTTCAACCAACGCCACGAGTTGATTGATCACTTCTTCATTATTGACCGGCGGTCTTTCTTTTCGGGACTCATAAATCACATTGGTTTCAAGATCCACCAGCACCCCCACCATGCTGAGCATGTTCAGCCCGACGCCGATGATGTAGCCGGATTTCGGATTTAATTCGACCAAAACCGGTTTCCGGCCGCCCGTCGATTCGTCTAATTCCCCCTCAATCACAAGCCCCTTCTTGATATAGTGGTTGACGTAATTCGAAACGGTCACAATATTAAACTCGGTAATTTTGGAAATATCCGTTCTGGAAATAGGTCCGTTCTTGCGTATCACCTCGAGAATGGCAAGATTTTTCCGTTCTTTATCCGTAAGAATTCTGTCGCGCAGCATCTGCTTTATTTTTATGGCCATATCTCACCTCATAATTATTCTTCGGTTGGACAAACGCCTTTCCGCTCTCTTCAGCCGAAAGAACGATTTCCTTTTTGCAAGGCTTCTTTTCCGCCGGTTTTGATTTTGACAATCCCTGTTTGTGCGCCGACATTCGAAAAGAAGCGATTTTTGAACTTTTTAAAGACTTATAGCACGAATGCACAAGTACTTCACGGCGGTTATTTTAGAGCTAAAAGCATCTTCTGTAAAGGAAAGGTTAATTAATTCTTTAAATAATAGCGGTGGCAAGGAGTTACGTCAAAAAACCGAAGAGAGGATATTTTTTGTTTGCGCGTTAAAAAAGAACGCGGGAAAAGCCTTTTTCAAACTTCAGAAATCGGCTTTTCCCGCGTTTTTAGAAAATTTTCACAATCCGGCTAATTATTCGCGCGCAAACGCGATTTCATCAACCAGGATACCGCCCGTTTTCGGATTGGAATTGATGTCATCGAAAACAATGACAAATTCATTCATTGATTTCCAATCGTCGATTCTGCGGAATTTCGACAAAGGAATGGACACTTTTTGCCATTTGTCGGTGATACCGCTCAAAATATAAGCGGAAGGCTTGTTGTTCTTGTCCTTGAGCTCCAGTTTCACCCTTTTGGTAAAACCTTTTTGAGCGTCTCCCTTGACGTAAAATGTCAGAGTGTTGTACGCGCTGGCGTCTAATCCGTTCAATTTCATCCAAAACCCATTGTAGGCCGGATTTTTGGAATCCACGTCATAGTCCAGACGGCAGGCATAGCCGGTTTTGTCGCCTAAAGCATCGTCTTCGACAAAAGACAGCTGACACCCCTGCGTGTCATCGTTAGGATCTTTGTCCCAGGAGCCGAAATCGCCCCCGAGATTATTGGGCTTATCGCCCGTGTTAAAATCGGCAACAATGATCTCTTTTCCGCCGGCCGCAGGAGCTGCTGCAAAAACCGCGGTTCCGGAAAACGCCATCATCACCGCAAGAAAAACTGCTATCCCTTTCATTTCTATTTCTCCTTTCTTCGCTTAATAAAGTTTTGAATCCTATGGTTTTGCGCTAAAAAACTTTTCTTCCGCAAGAAGGCTTTCGATTTTTTTCACGCCTTCGTTCGAATGAAATTTTTCCCGAATAATGCCTTTTTTAAGATAGTTGGTAATCGCAATCAAAATCATGGCCTGGTCCAGCGCGAGATAATGTTCCGCGACATGAGGCTTTCTCAAATCCACGGAATCGTAAAATCCGTATTCCCCGTAAATCGGGTACAAATTCAAAAGCCGCCGAATATTCGTTAAAACATCCTCCGGCAAAATCTCCAGAGCCAGAAAAGACGCGTAAGGCGCAATCACGGCCCGGTCCCGGTATCCCTTGGTGCCGATCCTCTTAATGCCGAACTCCCTGTAAACATCCCGATATCCGCCGCGATCCAGCATGCAGGGTGAAATGCCCCATACCGGATAACGTTTGTCTCCGCAAGCATAGTCCCGGTGAATTTCGGCGGCAATCCGATTGTTTTTGCCAAGCCCCTCCGGAGCGATTTCGTTTTCTTTCGCCACCAGAGTCGGCATCAAAAATTCAAAAAGCGACCCGCCCCAGCTCGGGACAATGTTCCTGCCCTTGTACCGGTAATACCCTTCGAAAACGTGGATGTCCCGATAAATTTCGTATTCCCCTCTGGGAATTTGGCTTTGCCATGTCCATTGTTTCGGCAAAACCCGGAACATCCGGAACCATTGCTCTTCTTCCACGTCTCCCTTCGCGATGGCGACATAGCTCACAATCCGGGCTTCTGTATTCAGAAGCCCGTAATGCGATTCCGAGATTTTCTGCGTCTGCCCGTCATATCCAATGTTGAATTTTCCCTCTCCGACATCATAAAGCTCTCCAAAATCCATCCGGCGCAAAATCGCGTCCGCCTGGGCCTCTAAATCCCCGGAGAAAAAAGATTTCACAACCATCAAGGACGCGGCAAACCAACCGTTGTCAACCGTTGACACAAAGCGGTTTGTGGTTTGAAGATTCGTCGTGCTGTAATAGTTGTAAAGAAATCCTTTCCACTTCTCAAGGCTTTCGATCGTTTTCAAAGAACTCTTGATTCTTTTTTCGGCTTCTCTCCGGCCGATCAACCCGAGTTCTGCCGCGCAAATCGTGGACAACAAGTACAATCCGATATCCGTCGGCGACGCATAATCGCCGATTTCCTGCTGCCAAGTGAGTTTGATCCGGTTTGCCGGAAGGAAACTGCGCTTGTCCAAAATATATTCGAAATATCGCCAGGTGTCTTCGGCAATTTGCCTCAGAAGCGCTTCATCCGAAAGCTCCAAAAGCAGCCTCCGGTTTTTTTCCGCCAAGCCGGGGAATCCCCTCAAATTATCTTTGAGAGACTCAAAGAAAACGTTCTCGCCCCCGAAAAAGCTGACATGATCCAGAAGAAACTCGCCCTCTTCTTCTTTTTCTGTGTTAATCAGAAAGGCAAGTTCTTTGAGGCTGTTAAAATCCACTCTGCGCCAAGCGGAACGAGGAATAAAAACTTCCTGCCAGCTTTTCGAGGTCCGGGATATATAAGAAGCAATATTCGCTTCTCCGGAACGCCCCCGGAGATCCGTCAGCTTCACAATGACTTCGGCGTTCGCAATCGCTTCATAAGCAAACCAGAAGGAAAGCGCCTCCGCCCGGCTGACATCCAGGCCGTTTAAATCCGTAAAAAGCCTCATCATTCCCGGAGTTTTCAAATCGTATTTAATCTTGAGAGCGTGACCATAATGAGCCACCGCTTCATCTTCAACGATTTTGACCGCCAGAGAATCCCTTTCTCTTGTTTCCTGAAACCAAAATCCCCCGATTTTGTTTCGAAGAGGTTCCCGGTCAGATGAAAAATCGTCAATCACCTTAAAACGGCTTAACGCAATCAGGCTTGACGGATCATATTGCGTGGGAATGAATTCTGAAACGCTTTGCTTTTTGGATTGAGTTGCGCACCCGCCCAATGGCATTGCAAAGACGGCAAGCATAAGAAAGAACGAGAAGAATTTGTACAGATATTTTACCCTTTTTACAAGGGTAATGAAAGCTAGATAACACATCCTTTGTCTCTTGTCAACCATCAAAAGGATCGACCTGCCTTTGTTAGAATGTCTAAAGCTTTTGTTGAAAAGAAGCTTCGGAAACAGGAAAAGGAGGGGTTTTTCGAAAAAGCCCCTTACTTTTACCCCAAAATCACTTCTACTTTATGCTTCTTCCCGTCTCCGTGCGGACGGATCAAAGAATTCCGGATCTTTTTTCCGTCAACAAAGACCTCTTTAACCCCACGGCAGACCTGTTCTGGATTTTTAACTTCTATTTCGTATGTAGCCCCTCTGAAATTTCTCCGGACCTTGAAGCCATCCCAGTGTTTGGGAATAACCGGATCCAACTGAAGTCCTTCCTGTGTTGCTTTTACCCCAAGAATTCCTTCCCAGGTCACACGGAAAAGCCACGCGGCGGATCCTGTGTACCAGGTCCAGCCGCCGCGTCCAAAATAAGGAGTATCGGGGCCGTCCGAATTTCCCGGCGTCACATAGGGTTCAACATAGTAATGATCCGCATTCATGCCTTTCAAAATGGGTGAAAGCCGGTTGTAGGTTTCGTAAGCCTTTTCGCCATTCCCCATCAAGCATTGCGCCCAAATCCCCCAAGTTGCCGCATGCGTATAAACGCCCCCGTTTTCCCGCAATCCCGGCGCGTAACGGGAAATGTAACCGATATTTTGATCCGTCACTGAAAAAGCCGGCGTTAAAAGCAGGGGGCCGTACTCCCGATACAAATATTTCTCGGCCGATTTCATGGCTGTTTTTGCTCGCTCAGGGGTCGCGGTTCCGGAAATCACGGCCCAGGTTTGAGTATTAAGAAAAATTTTCCCCTCTTTTGAAAATCTGCTCCCCAACGGCTCCCCATCATCCCGGGTCGCTCCAATATACCATTCGCCATCCCAGGCGTATTTATTGATGGCCGCTTTTAAATCTTTCGCCCGGTTAAGATATCCCGCCGCCCGTTTTGGATCTCCCTGTTTTTTCACGTAAGGAGCAAATCGAACGAGAATTCCGTAAAGAAACTGCCCCAGCCAAATGGATTCTCCCCGCCAATGAATGCCGACATGCGAAAGACCGTCATTCCAATCTCCTTCTCCCATGAAAGGAAGGCCTCGCTTGGAAAATCTGGACAGGACTTTGTCGATGGCCCGGAGGCAATGGTCATACAAAGTGCCGCGTGTCGGCTTGCCGCCTTTCTCCGGTAAAAAATCGGCTTCTTCGTCGAAAATGGATTCGTCCGCCGTCTCGTCCAAATAGCTCAAAGTAAGATAGGGCATCCACAAAAGATCGTCGACCATTTCCGTGTGAGCCCCAATCGGAGTATTCGGATGCCACCAATGGTAAACCGTCCCGTCCGGAAATTGCTGCCCGGCGTGAAGTAAAATCTGCTTTCGGGTCAAATCGGGATTCAGCGGCAAAAAAATGTGGCTGTCCTGAAGCTGATCCCGGAATCCGATCCCGCCGCTCGATTGGTAATAAGCGCAACGGGCCCAAATGCGCCCGCAAATCGCCTGATACTTGAGCCAGATATTCGTCAAAAAGTTCATTCCTTCATCAGGAGTTTCAATCCAGGCCTCTTCGACCATCTGATTCCACTGAGCCTGAACTTTTCCGAGTTCTTTCTCAAAGGACTGCTCTGAAGCGTAACGGCTGAGAACCGCATCCACGTCTTCGCCCCGCTTGGCAATTCCCACAAAGAAAAGAACCGTTTTTTCCTCGCCGGCTCCAAGCTCGACGTCCACCTGCAGCGACGCCGAAGCGTCAAGCCATTTCCCCTCGGAATCCAAAAGTTTTCCTTCCAAGAGAGCCCGCGGCCTGAAAAGATCCCCGTACTTCCCAAAAAAAGCTTCTTTGTCCCCTTCGTACGCAACCGGCTTGATGTTCGAGGCGTGAAACGCTTCAAGCGGCGTTTCGAAAAGCCCCGATGAAATAAAGCGCGGAACCAATGCCGGTCTTTTCCGTCCGTAAAGGGCGTTTCTTTTTCGGTCAATTTTTGTTTCAATGAAGGTTTTGTGAAATTCCCGGTGGGTGTCCGCGGCGTTTCCAAGACACCACTCGAAATAGGTAAACAGACTTAATTTTCTTTTCCGGTCCGTCTCATTCTTGAGCCGGATTCGCCAAACCTCCAAAGGATTTTCTTTGTCTACAAAAATCGTTTTTTCCGCCCGGATCCCGTGATAGAGACTCTTGAAAATCGCGTAACCGAGCCCGTAGCGCGCTTCATAAAAATCAAATTCCGGCTTCAGCGGTTTCCAGGTCAGGGACCAATATTTTCCGTCTTCCTTGTCGCGCAAATACACATATTTACCCCATTCGTCCCGGATCAGATCCTGCTCCCAACGCGTAATGCGGGCGAGGTTGGAATTTCCTTTCCATGAAAAACCCGATCCGGTCTGCGAGACCACCAAGCCGTAGTCTCCGTTGCACAGAACGTTGATCCAGGGCCTGGGCGTATCCGGGCGAGTGACGACATATTCCCTTCCGTCTTCCGTGAAATACCCGTAAGCGCTCGGAAATTTTCCCCGCGTTTTTCCGGCCGGGAAAGCGGCTGGCGCGGCTACCGTTTGTTTCTTTTTCCCTCTCGAAACTTTCATTGCGGGTTCCTTCCTTCTCGCATTTTTAAAAATAAAATTTTGCTATCGGGAATTCCTGTTTTCCGTTTCCTTGTTTAAAACCGCGTCGGTTTGAGACACGATTTTCCCGGCTGCTTCTTCCACGGATTCTCTTCCGTTAAAGAGCAGTTCCAGCTCCGGTGTAATAATTTTCGCTTCGATCTCGCGCCATTGAGGATGAAAAGGATCGTACACGGTATAACGCACGGCTTCGTTGAGCATTTTTTTGTTCGCGGGAGGCGCGTCGTTTTGAGCAAAGGCGGGCCCTTCGGCAACTGTTTTCCGGGCCGGTTGCGCAAGTCCTTTTTCGGCAAGCTCTTCCTGCCCTTTGGGCCCCGTAAGCGCCTTGACAACTTCCCAGGCGACTTCTTTGTTGCGGGAGCTTTTAAGAATGGCATAGCCGGTTCCCCCGGTTCCAAATTTCCGGATCCCTTTCGAATGAATCGGAAACATCGCGACGTCCCAGCGAAAACTCCGCGTTCTCAAAGTGGGTGTTTCCCATACTCCGGAAAGAAACATGGCCAGCCGGCCGCTTGAAAACATGATATCCACGCCCATTCCCAAATTGGCCAGAGCGACGGGCGTCGGCATCACTTTGTGTTTGTTGATGAGATCGGTAAAAAACTGCAGCCCCTCTTTTGATTCCGGTCGCGTCAAAAGGCATTTTCTCGGTTGCTTGATGTCATCCACAAGCGCTCCGCCGGCGCCGTAAACGAAATTCTGCCACGCCCATCCGTAAAATCCGTATTGCGTCACCCGCCCCATCTCGTCGGTCCGGGTTAATTGTTTCGCTTTCTCAAGCAAATCTTCCCAGGTCCAGTCGTCTTTCGGATAAGGAATTCCTTCTTTGTCGAACAAATCCTTGTTGTAAAAAACGCAGGCAAAGGGGGCGGTGTCTCTTGGGATCGCAAAAACTTTTCCATCGACCGTGAACCGGTCCGCCACTTCAGGAAAAAAATCGCTCAGGGAAAAAGTTTCATCCTTGGCGATGAAAGGATTTAAATCCTCCAAAACTCCCTTGGTCGCGAAGCTGACGAACATATTCACTTCGGTCGCGATAATATCCGGCGCCGCGCCTCCCGCAATTCGGGTAAGAATTTTACTGGTGTATCCGCCAAAGGGCGTGTGTTCAAAGCGGACTTCGACCTCGGGATGCGCGGCCTCCCAGTCCTTGGCAGAATCTTTAATAATTCCAATTTCGTCGGGAGACCCCCAGAAAGCAACTTTGACAACATTTTTTTTGGCGCCGGAATTTCCGGCGTCCGAGCAGGAGGCGAAAAGCAACGCAAAAATCAGAAGGACATTGATTCCTCGCCGCGTCATTCTACTAAACCCAGGCGATTCTTGTAATGGTTTCCGTTACGGGGTGGGTGGGATAGAGGTCAAAGATAATTTCTTCCGGATGAAACCATAACTTGATTTCCCGTTCAGCCTCTGCGAGATTTTCCGAAGTATGAATGACGTTTTCGTAAAGTCCCTTCGTGGTAATTCTTCCATATTGCCCGCGGATGGAGACCGGATCGGCCTTTTCGGGATTTGTCGCGCCCGCGATCGTTCGCACCTTCTGGATCGCCTCCTCTCCGACATACACCAAAGCCATAATTTTCCGCCGGTCATGGTACTCACCCATGATGTAGCGGATCAATTCCCCAAAAAATGGTTTTCCCTGATGGGCTTGATAATGTTCCTCGGCCAGTTCTTTGCTCACGCGAACGCATTTTGCGGCGGCGATTTCCAGGCGGGACTCTGAAAGGCGCGTCAGAACATTACCGGTGAGACTTTTTGCCAGTCCATCCGGTTTAATCAATACAAGTGTTTGTTCCGTCTGCATCGCTTAATCCTTCTTTCCTAAACAGTCTCGCCAATTGCCGCAAGCCATGATTTGAGAGGTGAGGAATTTTGAAATTATATCAAATGCCAAGCTAAAGTCAACGCCGCAGAGCTTTTAGCGTTGAGGCTCAAAAATTTTCTTCTCGCCCACCGCTTCGATCCGCAAAAAACAGAAACGCCTCTTCCTCGCAATAAGATTTCCGGCGTTCATTGCCGGTTGATGAATTTTTTCAGCTATTCCCGATCTGGAGAATTTCCAAAACGCGGTCTAATTCATCCAGCGAAAAATATTTTATTTCGATCCTTCCCTGGTTTTTCTTATTGTTAAAAACACGGACGCGGGTTCCCAGCCGGGTTTCGAGTTTTCGTTCAAGATCTTCAATGTGCGGATCGAGCCGCCTGGTGCGCTTTGCCGGACGTTTCCCGGCAAGAATATTCTGCACCAGCTCTTCCGTTTGGCGCACGGATAGATTTTCCTTCACGATTTTCTGGGCAACCACGCGCTGATGTTCCGGACTGAACAGAGAGACAAGCGCCCGCGCATGTCCCGCGCTGATCGCGCCGTTCCCCACCAACTCCTGGACCTCCCGCGGAAGACGAAGCAAGCGAAGCGTGTTGGCAACGGTGGAGCGGTTTTTCCCTACGCGTTTTGCGACATCCTCCTGCGATAATTTTCTTTCTTCCATCAATTTTCCATAGGCAAGCGCTTCTTCAACGGGATTCAAATCTTCCCGTTGAATATTCTCGACCAGCGCCGACTCAAGAACTCGGTCCGGCGAAATTTCTTTAACAATTGCGGGGATTTTTTCCAATCCGGCAAGATTTGCCGCGCGGACACGCCGCTCGCCGCAGATTAATTGATACCCGTTTTCTTTTTTCGTCAAAATAACGGGCTGCAAAACACCTTGCTCTTTCATGGATTCCGCCAATTCCTGAAGAGCTTCATCCGAAAACCGGATCCGCGGCTGCTCCGGGTTTGGAATAATTTCGCTTACGGGAACCATGTAAATACTCTGCGCGCCTTCTTCAGAAGGAGGCAGAAATTTTTCCGCAATTTCGGTTTCTGTTTTGCTTGAAATAGTGTTTGCGGAAAAAGGGGTGTCGATTCTATAACCGCTTGATATTAAAGCATTTAATCCCTTCCCGAGAACTCTTTTTTTTGTTTCTTTTTCCATTGTTTTTCTCCTTCTCAAGGATTAGGTCCGTTTTTCAATTCCCTGCGTTGGCAAGATCTTCTTTAGGTTCAAGAGCCGGCGGAGCATCAAAGGGAGTGGCTTCGTTTTTTTCCGTTGGAGTTATCGGAATTTCCCTTTTCAGAAATTCTTCCGTCAGTTCAAAATAACCTTTCGTTCCCCTGCTTTCGGGGTCATAAAGAATTCCCGGTTTTCCAAAACTCGGCGCTTCGCTTAATTTAACAGATCGGGGAATGATGGTTGAATAAACTTTCTCTCCAAAATAATTTTTTACTTCCTGAATAACTTCTGAAGTTAGTTTTGTCCGGAAATCAGCCATGGTAAGAATTACTCCCGCCACGTCTAACTCCCTATTCAGCCTCTCTTTAACCAACTGAATCGTCTTCAATAATTGCCCCAAACCTTCCAAGGCATAGTATTCGCATTGAACCGGAACAATAATTTTTTGAGCCGCGACCAATGCGTTAAGCGTTAAAATTCCAAGAGACGGAGGACTGTCAATAAACACAAAATCAAAACAAACATCGTTCGTGGCATCAGAAAATAGTTCCTCCAGCATTCTCCGCAATACAAATTCCCGCCCCATTTCATCAACTAACTCGACTTCCGCACCTGTCAAATCAGCATTTGCGGGTGCAAGATAGAGATTTTCGATAGAGCTTTTCAAAATCACATCTTTCAACTTCATTTCACTCGATAATGCCGTGTAAACAGTCTTATTCAAATTTGATTTATCAACTCCAAGTCCGCTTGTCGCGTTACCTTGGGGATCCAAATCGATTAACAAAACTTTGTGTTTTTTTAATGCAACTGCCGCCGCAAGATTAACCGCTGAAGTTGTTTTTCCAACGCCACCTTTCTGATTACAAAACACATATGTGTTTTTCATTTATTTTCTCCTCTAAATTCATTTTCAAATTTAAAAATGGAAGAGTTCAGTGTTTCACGTGAAACGATTTCTAACCCGAATTTATCAGGGAACAGAATAATCGAATCCGGAGGAAAATGCAATGAAAATTATAAAATATATTCTGAATAGTTCAATCGACGCCTAGAAAACGCACATATCGTTTCTATTCAATGAGTTGAGATTAGCATTAAAAAATATTGCGGGGCATTTCGGATCGTGTTTCACGTGAAACACGATCCGAAGAATCAATTGCTTGGGTCTATATAATCGAAGGCGGTTGTTTTTTGGGTTTTCTGTTTAAGCATATAAACCGCCAGCAATGACAAATCCCCGGAAGTTATTCCGGGTATCCTTGAGGCTTGTCCAAACGAAGAAGGTTTTATTTTATTAAATTTTTCTATCGCTTCTTTGCTCAATCCTCGTATTTCGGAGAAACAAATATCTTTGGATATTTTTTTGTTCTCAATTTTTTTGAACCGGTTTACTTCAGCGGTTTGCCGTTTGAGGTACCCCCAATATTTGATATTGATTTCGATTTTCTGAATTGCAATTTCAGAAAGAGAATCGTTGATATCGGTAAATTTCTTCAAATCAGAATAGTGAATTCCGGGTTTCCGCAAGATTTGCTCAAAGGTTTCATTGTGAAATTTTTTATTTTGAAGCTTTTTAATTTCATTATGAATGATTGCCTGATCAGAAATAAATTCCTGATAGGTCTTTTCGGATATCAAGCCCATTGCATTTCCATATTTCATAAGTCTTTCATCTGCATTGTCTTGTCGAAGAAGAAGTCTGAATTCAGCCAGGGAAGTGAACATTCGATAGGGTTCATTTGTTCCTTTCGTAACCAAATCGTCAATTAAAACACCGATATAAGCTTCGGTACGATTTAATATGAAAGGCGGTTTTTCTTTTAATTTTTGAATTGCATTAAACGCCGCCATTAGTCCTTGGGCCGCAGCCTCTTCATAGCCGGTTGTACCATTAATTTGTCCGGCAAAAAACAGGTTTTCAATCCTCTTGGTTTCCAGCGTATGACGCAATTGCGTCGGAGGAATATAATCGTATTCAATGGCGTAGGCCAATCGCATTATTTCTGCCTCTTCGAGCCCTTTGATTGACCTAACTATCCTAATTTGAATATCTTGCGGTAGACTTGTCGATAAGCCGTTCACATAAAATTCCGCATTATCCCGTCCTTCGGGTTCTAAATAAATCTGATGCGCCGCTTTTCCTGCAAATCTTACAACCTTGTCTTCAATAGAAGGACAATACCGGGGCCCGACTCCTTTAATTCTTCCTCCGTACATCGCGGAAAGATGCAGATTTTTTCGAATAATCTCATGCGTCTTTTCGTTTGTATGCGTGAGAAAACAGGGAAGTTGCTCGACCGTGAAATTTTTCGTTCGAAACGAAAAATGCGGAGGAGGTTCATCTCCGGGTTGAGGGTTCATTTTTGCAAAATCGATGCTTCGCGCATTTAATCTGGGCGGCGTCCCCGTTTTGAACCGTTTAATCTCAAACCCAAGAGATAAAAGGCTTTCGGATAATTTTTCTGCCGCGAATTCACCGCTGCGCCCGGAAGAATACTGAATTTCACCGATGTGAATCAGTCCTTTCAAAAAAGTCCCGGCCGTAATAATAATCGTTTTACCTAAAAATTCCTGTCCCATCATTGTCCGGACGCCACGGGCTTTATTTTGTGAATCAACAAGAATTTCTTCAACCGTATCTTGTTTTAAATCAAGATTTTCTGTTGTTTCAACAATTTGTTTCATGTAAAGGTGATAGGCTTTTTTGTCCGCTTGCGCCCGCGGCGACCAAACGGCAGGGCCCCTGGAACAATTCAGCATGCGGAATTGAATGCCCGTAGCATCAATGGCCAATCCCATTTGCCCCCCCAAAGCATCGATTTCCCGCACAATCTGACCTTTCGCAAGCCCCCCGATAGCCGGATTACAAGACATTTGGCAAATGGAATCCAGATTCATTGAAAGGAGCAGCGCAGGAAACCCCGCCCGGGCTATTGCAAGTGCCGCCTCGACTCCCGCATGCCCGCCGCCGACAATAATTGCCGCATAAGGTTCTTTCATGATTTTTCCCTTTATTTTTCTGGAGGATACTTGGTTTATCGGGAAAATTCAAGGAGAGTTCTTGCGCTTTAAAAAACATTTTTCCGATTAAAAGGGCTATTGGAAGATTTTGTTAATCGTTTCCCCTGACTGTTTTTCGCTCTTTCAGAGAAAGGGGGAGGCAGTGAAAATTTACCTGCTTGAATTAATAGTTTTTATCGAAAACCGGCATTTTAGATCTGTTGTTTAAGCGCCGGATTTTCGTTTCCGAACTTCAAAATTCGCTGTGGCCGGAAAAAGCGGGAAGGGAAGTTTAATTTGCCGGAGCAATGTGCAGTTTTTTGATGAAAAGCTGATGAAAGATTGTCAACAAATTGTTAACAATCCAGTAGATAACCAATCCTGAAGGCAGTCCGTAAAAGACAAATCCGAATATCAGCGGCATAAGAAGCATGATTTTTTCCTGATCTTTCGTTGCCGCTGTTTGAGGAGTCAGTTTCTGCTGCCACAACATGGTTCCAATCATAATAAGCGGGAGAATATTGATCTGGTTTCCGATCACCGGAAGATGATAGGGAAGCAGAAAAAGCTGATCCGGTTCCGAAAGGTCTTTAATCCAACCCACAAAAGGGGCCCCTCTCAGCTCAATGGCTTGAGAAAAGGTAGAATACAGTGCTATAAAAATCGGCATCTGCAAAAGAAGCGGCAGGCAACCTCCGAAGGGATTGACTTTGTTCTTCTTGTAAAGCTGCATGATTTCTTGATTTAGCTTCTGAGGATCTTTCTTGTACTGTTCTTGCAGGGCTTTTATCTTGGGTTGAAGGACTTGCATTTTCCGCATGGATTCGAAGCTCATATGCGTCAACGGAGTAAAAACAAGCTTGATCAGCGACGAGAGAAGAATAATCGCAATCCCGTAGTTGTGGCAGACTTTGTACAAAAGTTTCAGTAAAATCAGGCAGTAAAGCCACAGCCCGCCTAAAATGTTTGTGTGAAGAATTCTCTCGTAACCCATGTCAAAACTCTTCAGAATTTCATAACTTTTGGGCCCGGCATATATAAAGTATTTCTGCGTTTGGCGATCCTGCGGCTGAAGGACCGCGCTTTGCGGCTTAAGAAAATGAACCATGTCTTTTTCGCCGCAGAGAGAACGGACATGCTCTAAGGACACTTCCGGCTTGACGATCACCGCGAAATATTTCTTTTCCAGAGACACCCAATCCACCGGCCCCTCTTTCAGAAAACCGTTTTTCTTAAGTTTGTCGGCATTTTTAACTTCCCGCTGCTCTCCCCGGAAATAATCGGCTTCCAGGCTGGGGCGATCCTGATTTTTAACGTCACCGGTGTAGAGCGGAACGGCTAATTCGTATTCCAGGGTTTGTTTCTCCGAAGTCATGTTTTCAGCCGTGATCTCAAGAAGAAGAGCGTATTTTTCCGGGAAAAAGGTGAATGTTTTTTGAATTCGAAAGGGCTGGGAATTTTCCTGAATTAATTTGACTTGGTTCCGGACTTTCTCTTCAAGAGTGAAAGCATTCTCATTCCAGTTGCCCCTGCTTAAGGTTCTCAGCGAAAAACCTCCTGCGGTGCCGTCTTCCTGGATAAGAATATTCCCCCCCGTCTTTCCGTTATCAAAAGCTTTCAGGCAAAGCCAAGTGATGGCGCCGCCGACATTTGTGAAAGAAGCCGCATAGGAGGAATCTTCGTAGCTGAAAATTTCCTTCCGGATATTTTGGGAAAGGGTTTTTTCAGAAAGACCCTCTAAGGGTTTGGTTTCTTCGTCCGCATAGGATTTTAACGGTGTCCGCTCCGCGATTTTGGGTTGAGCGGTTTGATAAACCGCTTCTTGAAGCGGATTTGCGGGCTTGGAAATTTTTTTGAGGAAATAGGGATAGAATAGAATGATCAGAACCGATAAAACAAAAGCTAGAACCGCCCGTCTTTCCATTATCGCACCCTATTTTTTTGCAGAACGTTGTCTTCGTGAGTTTCACAATGCGTTTGAGGAACGGGATCCCATCCTCCTTCTGAAAAAGGGTGGCATCGCAACAGCCGGCGGATCCCCATAACTACTCCTCTTATAACTCCTTCCTTATCAACGGCTTCCAAGAAATAAGCGCTGCAGGAAGGTTCAAATCGGCACCGTCGCCCCAACCAGGGAGAGACCAGTTGCTGATAAGTCTTTATCGTAAAACGAAAGATTTTCTTCACGTTTCAATCCTTCATCAGTCTTGCTTTGCGAAAGGCTTCTTCCAGGCCCTTTTTGAAACTTTCGAAGGTCTGGCTTTCCACGCCCGGAAAAACCTGAATAATGAGATCGCAGGGAAAATGGAACCGGCATTTTTGTCCTCGAAAATATTCACGAATCCATCGCTTGATTCGATTTCTATCGACGGCCTTCCTGAAATTTCTTTTCGTAATTCTGATGCCAAGTCTTACGGGTCCCGTTTTCTCCCTGGGCCGGCAAACGATCTGAAATGCAGCGTGTCTGAAGAACCGCCCGCTTTTCAACGTTGTTTCAAAATCCGCGCGGCGGGTGAGGCGGTGACTTTTTTGAAAAGTGCCGTCCGCAACCGTCAAACCGTCAATCGCTTTCTGCCTTTTTTCCTTCGTCTCTTGAGCACCAGGCGGCCGCCCCGGGTCGCCATGCGGGAAAGAAATCCGTGTTTTCGTTTCCGTTTAATTTTCGACGGATGGTACGTCCTCTTCATATTAAGACACCCCTTTTGCTTGCTAAAAGACTTTGTGATCTTTGGCGGCCCGGACCGTCGCCCCTCGCGCCGCGTGCCTGCGCTGCCGTTGACCGAAAAGCCCCGGACACAACCCGAACCTAAAACGTGAGCAAGATTCTATCAAAAGTCCCCCGTAAGTCAAATTCGGATTTTGTCGAAGATTTTCTTTTCCTAAAACCGGGCTTTTTCAAAAAATCCGGCTCTCTAAACCCACTAGATATGGCCCGGTTTTTAAAAGCATCGCAAATTATGGTGCCGGTAATTGCAACGCAAAAAAAATCGTTTCTCCGGTAAAAAAGGGAATTGACAAATCGCGCGTTCGGAATAAGATTCGCATGTTGGATTTTTTGCGGTGGTTTAAAAATTCTCGGCGGTCTTTAGCAGGGATCATCGAATCGTTTTGCTGTTGCGGTTCAACAATTACGGTTGTGCTATCGTACATCTCCTAATAACCTGTCCTGCCCGCTTATCGGTAACATGCGTTCCTCACAGCGGAGCGCTTGAAGAAAATCTTAAATGCAGATGCTCCCCGGGATCTCTAAGACTCTTTCGGACGGAAAAGACCTGGAAAAAATTTGGAAAGACGCCTGCGCGCACATCCAGAAAGAATTAAGCGAACAAAGCTTCAAAACCTGGATTGAGCCGACAAGGCTTGCGGGGCTGGACGGTGTTCGGGCAACGCTGTGTGTTCTGGATAAATTTTACGGAGAATGGATTACCGATCACTTCAAAGAAATTATTCGCGACGCTCTGGCGAAAGAAATAAGCTTCCGCCCCGATTTAATTTTCGCCGTAAGCGCGCCCAAGCCGGCCCCCAAGCCGGCGGCACCGCCTCCGACAGTCTCCAAATCGGAACCGTCTTTGTTGGGGGAGGCTCTATTGAACACGGGCTATACGTTCGATAACTTTGTCGTCGGTCCCGGAAATCAATTCGCTCATGCGGCCGCCCTTGCGGTCGCCGAATGTCCCGGAAAAAATTACAATCCTCTTTTTATTCATGGTTCTGTCGGGCTTGGAAAAACGCATCTGATGCAAGCCATTGCGCACGCCGTACTGAAAAAAAATCCCGAAAAAAGCGTTTACTATACCTCAAGCGAAAAATTCACCAACCAGCTCATCGCGGCGATTCAGACGCGCTCGACACAGCGGTTCCGGACCCGGTATCGTTCCGTTGACCTCCTTTTGATTGACGACATTCATTTTATCGCCGGAAAAGAAGCGACCCAGGAAGAATTTTTCCATACTTTCAACACGCTCTATGACGCGCATAAACAGATTGTCGTCGCGAGCGACCGCCCCCCCAGGGACATCCCCGGCTTGGAAGAACGGCTTGTTTCAAGATTCGGGTGGGGCCTTGTGACGGATATGCAACTTCCTGATTTTGAAACCCGCGTTGCTATTCTGAAAAAGAAAATGGAGCGGGAAACCGTTTTGGTTCCGGAAGACGTGGTGCATTTTATCGCCAAGCATATTCGTTCGAACATCCGGGAGTTGGAAGGGGCGCTGGTTCGGGTTGTTGCTTTTGCTTCAATGACCGGTGTCACCATTGATCTCGGGCTTGCCCAACAGGTTTTAAAGGACTCTTTCACGGAGGAAAAAAGTAAAATTACGATCGATGTGATTCAAAGAAAGGTTGCGGAATATTTCAATATTAAAGCGACGGACTTAAGAAATAAAAGCCGGATGCGGTCTGTTTCAACGCCAAGACAGATTGCCATCTATCTAATCCGGGAATTAACTCCCCATTCTCTCTTAGAAATCGGGGATTATTTCGGCGGAAGAAACCATGCGACCGTTCTTCATTCGTATCAGAAGATTAAAGCAGATGCGGAGAGAGAAGGGTTTATTAAAAATGCGATTGAAACGGTTTTAACCAGAATTCATTCGGATTCTTATTGATCAAGTTCTTCTAAATCGCTATAATAGATCGTTGAAAAGCGGTGCTATTTTTAAACAAGATTTCATCATCTTAACTTATTAAAATTAATCAAGTTAAGTCGCTTTTCAACAAAAACTCCTTACAAGTACTTATTCTTCTGACTTAAGTATAACTAAAAGAATAGGAGTAGCACAGGTTATGAAACTCAGGGTTGAAAAAGAAAGCTTTCTGAAGGCGGTTGGAATTATAAGCGGTGCGGTCAGCCAGCGCTCAACAATGCAGATTTTAGCAAACATATTAATCGAAACAACCGGAAAAGATCAGATCCGGCTTACCGGCACGGATCTTGAGCTTGGAATTGTTTGCACGACGGCAACGGAGATTTTGGAAGAAGGCAGCATTACCATTCCCGCGAAAAAGATTCACGATATCGTGAAAGAACTCCCGCAAGGGATTTTTGAACTGGTGGTCGCTAAAAATAACACCGTAACGATTAAAAACGAAAAGTCCTATTTTAAACTTGTTGGCCTTCCAAAAGACGACTTTCCGAAACTTCCGGAACCGCAAAAGGAGTCTTCATTGGAAGTGGAGCAAAAATTACTAAAGGAAAGCTTGGCGTTGACCACCTTTGCCGTTTCACATGACGAAACACGTTACGTTTTAAACGGTGTTTTGTGCCTGGTTGAAAATAAAATCATAAAAATCGTGGCGACGGACGGAAGAAGGCTGGCCTATGTTAAGAAGGAGCTTCCCACGGCGGGAAATTTTAAAATCGAGGCGATCATTCCCACAAAGACCGTTCAGGAACTCAATAAGATTCTCGGAGAACAGGGAACGGTTAAAATCACTCCGGTCGGGAACCAGGTGATTTTCTCCGTCGGAGATATTCAGCTGGTCAGCCGCTTGATTGAAGGACATTTTCCGAATTATGAACAGGTGGTTCCAAAAGAGGAAAAAGCCGTGGCAATTTTGGATTGCCAGAAATTTCTTTCCGCCGTCAGAAGGGCGTCGCTTCTTACAAGCCCTGAATCGCAGGCCGTGAAGCTGGACGTTACCAAAAACAAGCTTTTGATATCTTCCCGTTCGCCCAATTTAGGCGAATCCCGCGAAGAGCTGGATTCGGAAGTAAAGGGTGATGACATTGTGATCGGATTCAATCCGAATTATTTAATCGATGTTTTACGAAATATCGGCGTGGACACCGTGACTGTTTCTTTCAGCCATCCCGACAAGCCGGCCATTGTGCGCGGAAAAGAAGGTTACCTCTGCGTGATCATGCCCATGCAGCTGAATTAGAGCGCGGCAAAACGGGACGCGGAGAATGGAACGGGCTTGTTCGTCGCAGGAACCGCTAAAAGGGGCTCTTGAGAAAATTTTTAATACGCTTCGGGAAAAGGGAGGCTCTCCCGACAATCAAATTCAGGAGCAATGGCCGGATCTCGCGGGGAAGGGAATCGCAAAACACACAAAACCGTATGCGCTAAAAAACAGGATTTTATTTGTTCGGGTCGATAGCGCAACTTGGGCGCACGAGCTGACCTCTCGGCACAGGGCGGTGTTGCTCAAGCGGCTGCATGACAAGTTCGGGGACAAAACGGTTGAGAAGATTTATTTTCGGACCGGAGAAATCCGCTAAAATTTTTTCATAGCTCAATGACACGGGCAGACAAAGCGGCAGGAATAACGGAAAACCGGCAATTATAAAAGCGATTTCAAGGTACGGAGGAAAAAATGGCGAGTAAGATTCAAAAAGGAAATACGAAAGAGAAGGACGCGGAACAAAAAAAGAAAAGCCTGAACGCGGCCGCCGAAAAAAAATCCTCCGAAGAACGGAATTCCAGGAAATACGACGCGTCAACCATTCAGGTCCTGGAAGGAATTGAAGCCGTCCGGAAAAGGCCCGCCATGTATATCGGAGACACCACTCCCCGCGGGCTCCATCATTTGGTTTACGAGGTGGTCGACAATTCCGTTGACGAAGCGCTTGCCGGACACGCCACGCGGGTTGACGTCACGATTCATTCCGATAACAGTATTTCCGTTGCGGATGACGGACGGGGAATTCCCGTGGACATGCACAAAACGGAGAAAAAATCCGCTCTGGAAGTTGTCATGACCACCCTTCATGCCGGAGGAAAATTTGACCGGAAGGCCTATCAGATCAGCGGCGGTCTTCACGGCGTCGGGGTTTCGGTAACGAACGCTCTCTCCGAATGGTGCGAAGTCGAAGTGCGGCGTGACGGAAAAATTTATCATCAGAAATACGAATGCGGCCACCCCACCAGCAAAGTGACCGTCATCGGAAAATCCCGGGAAACGGGAACGACCGTGGTTTTCAAGCCGGACGCCGAGATTTTCAAGACCGTGGAATTCACTTATGAGATTCTTGCCAACCGGCTCCGGGAGCTCGCGTTTCTCAACAAGGGGTTGAACATTACCCTGTCGGACGAAAGAAACGACAAGGAAGAAACTTTCCTCTACAAAAAGGGAATCACCGAATTTATCGAATATCTCAACCGCAACAAAAACGAACTCCACAAAGAAATTGTTTACGCCGAGAAGCAAATGGAAGGGGTTTACTGCGAATTCGCTCTTCAGTACAACGACGGCTACGCCGAGAGCATGTTTTCTTTCGCGAACAACATCAATACCATCGAAGGGGGAACGCATCTGAGCGGATTTCGCTCCGCCCTGACCCGCGCCGCAAACCAGTACGCGAAAAACAAGAATTTTTTTAAAGGCGGAGAGGTCAGTTTTTCCGGGGAGGATTTACGCGAGGGATTGACCGCGGTGATCAGCGTGAAAGTCCCCAACCCGCAATTTGAGGGACAAACCAAAACGAAACTCGGGAACGGGGAAGTGGAGGGGCTCGTTTATTCTTGCGTGAATGAAAGCCTGGCGCGCTATTTCGAGGAACGGCCTTCCGTCGCGAATAAAATTGTTGAAAAGGCCAATTTGGCGCTTGAAGCGCGAGAAGCCGCAAGAAAAGCACGGGAGCTGACGCGCCGGAAGGGAGCTTTGGATTCCGCGTCGCTTCCAGGCAAACTCGCGGATTGTTCCGACCGGGACCCCCAAAATTGCGAGATTTATCTCGTCGAAGGAGATTCGGCCGGAGGTTCGGCAAAACAAGGCCGGGACCGCCGCTTTCAAGCGATCCTGCCGCTCAAGGGAAAAATCCTGAACGTTGAAAAAGCGCGCATGGATAAAGTCTTGAGCAACGAGGAGATCCGCACCATCATTACCGCGATGGGGACGGGCGTGGGCGAGGACGAGTTTGATATCGCCAAGCTCCGCTACCATAAAATCATCATCATGACCGATGCCGATGTGGACGGATCGCATATCCGGACGCTTCTTCTTACATTGTTTTACCGGCAGATGAAAAAACTGATCGAGTGCGGCAATATCTATATCGCGCAGCCGCCTCTCTACAAGATCAAGAAAGGGAAACGCGAGGAATATATCGAATCGGAAGAAAAACTGAACCGGCTTCTGCTCGATCTTGGAGCGGAAGGAGCGGAACTTTTCTCCCTGAAGAAAAAGAGAAGCGCGTTTTCCGAAAAAGAATTCCGGGAAACCCTGCAAATCGCGGCGGAACTCGAACACATCAAAGTCCGGATCGAGAAAAAAGGACTGGATTTTGACGCTTATCTCAAGGCGCATGATAGAAAGCTCGGATTCCCGCGGTATTTTGTTTATCTCGACGGGGGAAAGTTTCTTTATCTGGACGAGGAGTTGGCGGAACTGGCCAAGAAAAGAGAAAAGGAAAAAGGCAAAGAGATCGACATTAAGATAGACAGCAAGAAAAAAGCAATGGACCAGCAGGACTCCCTGGATGTGGTGGAGATCTACGAAACTCACGATCTCACGAAACTGTCCGCGAAACTCGAAAAGCTGGACAATCTGGCGATTGAGGATTTTAGCCAGCAGGAAAAGCCCATTCTCGAACTCAAGATCGGGGGCAGGGCCCACGAACTCGACTCGCTTAAGGAGTTGGCAGACCTTATCAAGCAACTCGGACGGGAGGGGTTGGAAATCCAGCGCTACAAAGGTCTTGGAGAAATGAATCCGACGCAGCTTTGGGAAACGACGATGGACCCGGACCGGAGAACCGTTCTAAGGGTTACGGCGGACGATGCCGTCGAAGCGGACCGAATCTTTACGGTTTTAATGGGGGATGAAGTTGCGCCCAGGCGTGAGTTTATCGAGCGCTACGCAAAAGCGGTGCGCAATCTGGACGTGTAGACAAGGCGCGGACGCCGAGAGGATTTGAATATTAACCTGGTTCCAAAGACACGATAGGAAAGAGCGATTTCGACCATGAAAGACGACGAAAAGAAAAAAGAAGAGCCCGGGGACGAAACCAAGCAGCAGCCGGCGGAAGGGAACGAGCAGGGCGAAATCAAATCGATTTATGCCCTGAACGAAAAAGTGACTCCGATCGCGCTGGAAGAGGAAATGAAGCATTCCTATATCGATTATGCCATGAGCGTGATTGTCGGGCGCGCGCTTCCGGACGCAAGGGACGGGCTTAAGCCGGTTCATCGGCGCATCCTTTACGCCATGTCGGATCTGGGGCTTTCCCACAATAAGGCTTACAAAAAATCCGCGAGGATCGTTGGAGAAGTGCTCGGGAAATACCATCCTCACGGCGATACGGCGGTCTATGACACAATGGTCCGCATGGTCCAGGATTTCTCCTTGCGGTATCCCTTGGTGGACGGACAGGGAAATTTCGGTTCGATTGACGGGGACAATGCCGCGGCGATGCGTTACACGGAAGCGAAACTGGCTTCGATCGCTGACGAGCTTCTCGGGGATATCGAAAAAGACACCGTGGATTTTACGCCGAATTTCGACGGGTCCCTGAGCGAACCGGTCGTTATGCCGGCCAAGCTTCCCAATCTTCTGATTAACGGTTCAAGCGGGATTGCCGTCGGCATGGCGACGAACATTCCGCCGCACAACATCACCGAAGTGATCAACGGAATTATTGCGCTGATCGAAGATCCCGGGATTACGGTAAAAGACCTTAGAAAACACATCACAGGACCGGACTTTCCCACGGGCGGGCTTATTTGCGGATGGGACGGCATCCGGGACGCTTACGAAACGGGACGTGGCAGGATCAAGGTTCGCGCCAAAGCCGGGATCGAATCGCAAAAAGGGAAGAAAGAAGCGATTGTGATCACGCAAATCCCTTTCATGGTCAACAAAACAACCCTGATCGAATCGATTGTGAATCTCGCGGAAACGAAAAAAGTCGAAGGAATTTATGACATCCGGGACGAATCGGACCGCGAAGGAATGCGGGTCGTGATCGAGATTAAGAAAGATCAGAACGCCAACGTGATCTTAAATCAACTTTACAAGCACACGCAGCTTCAAGACACCTTCGGGGTGATCATGCTTGCGCTGGTCGACGGGCAACCGAAAGTGCTGAACCTGAAAGAGGTTCTTGAAACCTATCTGAACCACCGGGTTGACGTGGTGACGAGAAGAACGCGCTTCGAACTCGACAAGGCGGAGAAGCGGGCCCACATTCTCGAAGGACTCAAAATTGCGGTGGCGAATCTCGACAGGGTGATCAAAATCATCCGGGCGTCAAAGAATCCGGAAGTTGCCCGCCTGGAGTTGATGAAGACATTCAAGCTGTCCGAGATCCAGGCAAAAGCGATCCTCGAAATGCAGCTGCAGCGGCTCACGGCGCTCGAACGGGAGAAGATAGACGAAGAATACCTCGATCTCATTAAAAAGATCGAATACTACAAAGCGGTTCTGAAAAGCCGGAAAAAAGTTCTGGACATTATCAAGGAAGAAATCCTTGAGCTCAAGAAACACTATGGCGATGAGCGGCGGACCCGGATCGTGAAGGACGAAACCGAGATCGAGATCGAAGATTTAATCACGGAGGAAGACGTCCTTATTTCTATCAGCTACAGCGGGTACATCAAGCGCATCCCGGTCAGTCAATATCGCCAGCAAAGGCGCGGCGGGCAGGGGGTTACCGGCGCGGATGTGCAGGAGGAAGATTTTATCAAAACCCTTTTCCTGGCCTCCACGCACGATACAATTCTCTTCTTTACCAGCCAGGGGCGCGTGTTCGCGAAACGGGCTTTTGAAATTCCGCAAGCATCGCGCACTGCCAAAGGAAAAGCCATGGTGAACCTGATCGCGGTCAATCCGGACGAAAAAGTCACAAGCTGCCTGCAGGTAAAGGAGTTTGACGAAAAACTTTTCATTTTGATGGTGACGAAAAACGGGACCATCAAAAAGACCAATCTCGCGGCTTACGCGAAGCCACGATCCACAGGATTGGCGGCGATTTCCCTGAAACCGGGCGACGTTCTGATGGACTGCAAGATCACAAACGGGAAAAACGAGATCTTTCTGGCCACCAAGGGCGGGAAATCCATCCGGTTTAAGGAAAGCCAGGCTCGCGAAATGGGAAGAACCGCCACCGGTGTTCGCGGTATCGGACTCGCCAAGAAAGACGTTGTCATCGGTGCCGAGATTGTCGATCCTTCGGCAACGGTATTGACCGTGACCAGCCAGGGCTTTGGAAAACGATCGCAATACAAGGACTACCGGCTCCAGTCCCGCGGCGGGAAAGGGATTATTAACGTCAAAGTGACGGATAAAAACGGATATGTCGTGGAAGCGATGAGCGTTCGCGATGACGACGAAGTGATTTTAATGACGACCAAAGGAATGGTCGTTCGGACTTCGGTAGAAAGCATTCGTCTTTGCGGAAGAAACACGCAAGGTGTTCGGGTGATTCGCCTGAAGGAAGGGGACGAAGTCGCGTCCGCGACGAGAGTGGTTGCCAAAGAAGAAGACGAACCTGCGGGCAAGGCATAAACTTCAGACTCTTTAAGCCATGCATGACCTCAAATTTATCCGCGATCATTCCGAAGAAATCAAAAAAGGCCTGAAAGCCAAAAGGTACGACCTCAGCATAGAGCCCCTCCTTTCTCTGGATGAAAAAAGACGCCGATTGCTCCAGGAAGTGGAAACCCTCAAATGTGAACGCAATAAAGCCAATGATGAAATCAGCACTTTAAAACGTTCCGGAGGAGATGCAGCATCAAAAATTGAGGCAATGAAGGCTATATCCCAAAAAATAGACGATTTAGATGGAAAAGTGGGTGAAATCAATGAAGAATTAACCGTTTTTATGCTTAAAATCCCAAATTTGCCGCATTCATCAGTTCCTGTCGGGGGCGCAAATGAAGGGAAAATCATTAAAGAATGGGGGAAAAAACCCGTTTTTGACTTTTCTCCCAAGACGCATTTGGAAATTGGGGAGAAATTAGGTTTTTTTTCCTTTGATCAGGCCGGAAAAATCTCGGGAAGCGGGTTTCCTTTATACAAAGGGACCGGAGCAAAACTTGAGAGGGCGCTGATTAATTTCATGCTGGATCTTCATACGGAAAAACACGGCTATGCTGAAATTTTTCCTCCCTTTCTTGTGAACCGGCAAAGCATGACGGGAACAGGGCAGCTTCCGAATCTCGAGGACGACATGTATCGCCTCAAAGACGAGGACATGTTTTTAATTCCGACGGCCGAAGTTCCGGTAACCAATATTCATCGGGATGAAATCCTGGAAGAAGAAAGACTTCCGGTAAAATACGCGGCTTACACGGCATGTTTCAGGCGCGAAGCAGGTTCCTACGGCAAGGAAACCAGGGGGTTGATGAGAGTGCATCAATTCAATAAGGTGGAACTCGTGAAATTGGCTCATCCGGAAAAATCTTTCGATGAGCTGGAATCCTTGCGGGAAGACGCGGAAGAAGTGCTTCAACTTTTGGGGATTCCGTATCGTGTTCTTTTGCTTCCGTCGGGAGACATGAGTTTTGCGGCCTCCAAATGCTACGATCTTGAAGCTTGGTCTCCGGGGACGGGAAAGTGGCTTGAAGTTTCAAGTTGTTCCTGCTTCACCGATTTTCAAGCCCGGCGAATCAACGTCCGGTATCGCCCGAAAAGCGGCGGTAAACCGGCTTTTGTTCATACCCTGAACGCTTCGGGCGTCGCGTTGCCCAGAACCATGATTGCCATTCTTGAGAACTTTCAAAAGAAAGACGGAACCGTCGATTTCCCCGCCGTTTTAAAACCTTACCTTGGATTGAAGCAAGTCGAGAAAAAACTTTAACCGCGGATTTGTTCTTTACTAAAAAGTTATTTCTTGGATAATTGGGAAGCGCGGACTCCGCACACTTATTGAGGAGAGGTGGCAGAGTGGTCGAATGCGGCGGTCTTGAAAACCGTTAGGCCTGCAAGGGTCTCGTGGGTTCGAATCCTACCCTCTCCGGGGAAGTTCTATTTCGATATTGTTTTTTGCTTTTAGTTTATGAGGTTTGCGGGTTTGCTTGAAGTGCCGCAACTAAGAAATTGCGGTTGCGGGCGGTTTGATGTGCCCTTGCGTAAGCGTCCGTTCTTTAATTTGCATTGTCCCATGTCGCCCGCCACAAATCTTTGGCGGGCTCCTGGGACAAATTCGCGCAAATAACTTGCGTCGCTTTGCTCCGCAAGTTATGCGCTCATTTGGAGAGGTGGCCGAGCGGCTTAAGGCGACGGTTTGCTAAACCGTTGGGGTACGAAAGTGCCCTCGGGGGTTCGAATCCCCCCTTCTCCGTTGGAATAATTGATAACGTTTTGATTGGAAAGCGAGTAACCGTTTTTTGGGATACCAAACAATAGAAAATAGCCGCAGCGCGAGGATTTAGGAAGAACCACCTGTATTGTT
>Ga0172375_10000847_pt1 | contig 49510 bp, 42 predicted proteins | sample LakKiv1m_FD_114537 | JGI IMG/M metagenome (GOLD analysis project Ga0172375, IMG submission 114537) | Freshwater microbial communities from Kabuno Bay, South-Kivu, Congo - kab_092012_11.1m | ecosystem: Environmental > Aquatic > Freshwater > Lake | place: Democratic Republic of the Congo... | reverse complement strand
ATTTTTTGGAGCCTGAAGAAGAAATTATCTTCTTTTTTTTCAAATCAGAAATCAGCTCGTTGAAGTCTTTTTCCGCTCTTTCTTTTTTAATTTCATATTTTTTAGCGATTTTTCCAATAATTTCTTTTTCTTCTAAGTTTTTTTTCAAAAGTCGGAATATCTCCGATGCAGTTTCGTTGAAAGTATAAAGAATAGATTCTTCGCCATCAAAAATCACGGTTTTATCATCAAGTTTTTGAGTTATCAAGCCCTTATTTATTTTGTATTTCATAACTTTTAACCTTAAAACTTTTAAATATTAATTTAATTAATAACCAAACAGTTTTTATAATAATTATAAAATCATACCATAAACTTTTATTTTTTATATATTCCAAATCAAGCTTCATCCATCTGTCAAAATCCAAGTGGTCAGTCCCTTCCACCACCCATAAAGAACTCAAGCCCGGTAAGACTGAAAATCGTGTTTGATATTTTTTTTGTACCTGGCGAGCTTCTTCGACTGGTAACGGCCGTGGTCCGATGAAGGCCATTTCACCTTTGATGATATTAATTAACTGTGGGAGTTCGTCCAAGCCCGCATGAGCTAAAATTTGGCCAAATTTCGTGTATCTGGGATCGTTATGGATTTTAAACGCCGGTCCATCAGCCTCATTTTGATCTTTGATCTTTGATCTTTGATTTTCCGCATCAACCACCATGGTACGAATTTTATAAATCGTAAACGCTTTCTTATCTCTCCCCCACCGTTTTTGCTTAAAAATAAAAGGACCGCTGGAAGTTAATTTTATTATTAAAAATAAAATTAATAATAAAGGTGAAATCAGAATTAAAATAATTATTGCCAATAAACGTTGCATAAAGAAATATCAAATTACAAATAACAAATGACAATTGAATTACCAATAACAAATATCAAATATTAAAACAAGTTTTGTTATTTATTATTTAAAATTTGTTATTCAATTGTTATTTAACATTTGTCATTTGAAATTAATGAACTCAATTATAGTATAATTTCCCTATGAATCTAGGTAAATTAATAAAAAAATTCTGGAAATTTGCTATCGATAACTACTTTATTACAATCTTTCTTACCTGCATTGCTTTCGTTCTCCTCGTTTCCGCTTATAAACTTTTTATTTCCAAACCCACCTATGTCTATGTCCGCGTCAAAATGGGCCAGGGCCTCTGGTGGGCTTCAACTAATAAACCCAGTATGTGGTTTATTAAAAATATTAAAAAGGGTGATGTCCAAACTGATTTAGTTGGAGCGCTAACATCAGAAATCTTGTCTGTTCGTTACTACCCAATACTTTATCCCAATCAATATGACGTCTATTTAACGATCAAACTCAAAGTTTCGGGCAATAAAAAAACCGGAAAATATAATTTTAATCGTTCAACTATTGGTGTTGGTGCTCCGGTTGATTTTGAGTTTCCTTCTTCCCAGTTTTCCGGAACAATTGTTGATCTTGCTACGCAACCAATCAAAGATAAATATATTGATAAAATTGTTTATCTGAGTAAACCGTTTGCTTATACTTGGGAATATGATGGAATAAAAGCTGGTGATAAGTTTTTTGACGGTGAAGAAAATGTAATTGAAATTTTGGATAAATTTTCCGGTGAGTATACTTCGATAACATCTTCTAATAAAAATATTGTTGATCAATCATCCCCTCAAACAAGACAAGGGATTACGGTTAAATTAAAATTAAAAGGGAAGATTGTTGATGGAAAATTTGTCTTTGGCGACGATCAAGTAATTAGTCCGGGAAAAATCGTTTATCTCTCAACCGACAACTTCTCCTTCACTGATTATCTTGTTTCCAAGGTTGAATAAAAGCTTCTTTTTGCTAAAATTTACTTATGATTCAATCTGAACAATCTTCTTGGAATAAGAAAGTGCAACCTTTATTAACTAGGATTAAGGAACTAGGTGAACCAATCACACGAACCGAACAAATTAATCGATTAGTTACACGCTTTGTTGATAAGGATCCCTCATTAGATTTCAAAATTAACCAGTCTATATATCATTTTCGTCAATCTTCCGGTGAAGACGTTGTTAACCAAGAAGCAAAAAAGGAATTACAAAATATCCTTGTTTCTTATCTTTTCTACCAAAATCGTTTTCTTTATCAGCAGGAAGGTGGAATAAAATATGATTTTGCCAAGGAAAAAAGACAAGTTGATGCTGTAGTCTCTGCCCTTGAAGGAGAGCATGTTCATATGGGAACAGGCGAAGGTAAAAGTTCAACGGTTATTCCAATTTGTGCCATAGTTGAAGCAATCACTTCACCAGATAAAAAAGCGGTCGTCAGTACCATTAGTGAAACACTGCTTTCTGATATAGAAAAAAAGACGTTGGCTTTTACGACTATACTCAAAAACCTGCCTGCTTTAGAAAATATTATTCCTGATATTATTCCTCAACAAAAAAAAGAAAGGGAGGAAATCGTCGATCGTAAACTCCAACAGACAATGATAAAAGAAGCACTTCTTGATAATCAATTTTCCCTACAGACTCATCAAAAAATTACTAAAGACTATTGGTCGCGTGTCCTTGACGAAAAATTAGAGGAACAAAGTTTTTTAAAACCAGCCGATAGATCAAAAGTATTTTTTTTACCCGAACGCGACTTAGTCTTCCAGGCCTCAGCTGACCCAGATACATTTGTTAAAAATACTCCTCGTGTTTTTATGGATGAGGCTGATATTGGATTCAACCGCAAATCCCCTTATGTAAGAGTTCGCTCTCAACATTTCAACACGCCTGAAGAAATTCAAAACTCGACCTATCAATGGCTGATAAATTATATGGTGTCCCAACAGGTCTCTGAAAAAGACTTTGAGTTTTTCTTGGGAAGTCATAAATTAAAAGAGGCCATTGTTGATGGATTAAATTTTCGATCTAATCCACGCCAAAACCCTTATTTTGCAAACGGTCTTAATTTAATTTCAAAAAGGTTAGGTTTGAATTCAGCCGAAGCTATAGACTTTGAAAAAAAAACGATCAAGTATTTAAATAAAAACCGTCCAAAAAAAACTGACTTAACTATGTATGTTCAAGCTGTCGGAGATATCTTAGCCGAGGTAAACTTTATGAAAAATCGTCAGTACACAATCAATGAGGAAACTGGTTTACCCGTCGTCCGCGATAACTACACCGATGAACTCTTAGAACGACATGAACATCAACCCGAGTACCAGTTGGCAATCCACTCCTTAAATAATCAATTTGAACTTGTTCCTCTTAATAAAACAAGTTATTCTTCAGTAAAATTTCCCACTTTTACTTATTGGATGTCAGACAAATTAGTTTGTTTTTCCGGAACGCTTCTTTATCCGCATCCAAAAACTCAAAAAATCGAAAAAAGTAGTTTTGCCAAATTTTTGGAGGATATCACTAAAAAAAAAGTGTCCCTTATTTCTCCACCAGAACTAAAAACTATTCCTCCACCGGAATGGTTTGATAATAATCAGTTGGCTGAGCAGTCTTTTATTGAAAGGTTAAATAATAATACTAAACCGACTCTAATAATTGATTACGAAGGCGTTGTTCATACTCAAAAACTCTATCAAGCACTAAAAGAAGCTTATCCAGAAAAGGCTGAAAAAATTATTTTTTTACCACCAAAACCTTCTCAACCAGATAAGGAAAAAGAATATAATCAATATCTTAAAAAAATAACGGGACAATTGGCAGAAGAAGAAATTGATATGATTGTTTCTTCCGGCACGGCTGGAATTGGAGTAAATATTGTTTGTAAAGATGGAGGTTTCCCTGATCTGAAAGTGGTTCTTTTTGGCATGCCGGAAAATGAAGCTCAGCTGACTCAAGGTGTCGGTAGACGAAGGGCAGAAGGAGATGACTTTATTTGGTATTTAAGTGATAAAAGTATTGCTCCCTATATATCATATTTTTCTGAAGAAAAAGCAGATAAAGTTAAGATTTTTCTTGGAGAAATTGATCGGTTGAAAATTGAAGAAATGATAAAAGAAGCAAAAATCAGTCCTGAAAAAAGGTTGGATGTAATATTGGAGTTGTTAAAAGAAAAACGCCGACACGAAACCGAGAATGTGCTTATCAGTATAGAGTATGATTTGACATATCAAGAGATTGTGAAAAGGTTCAATGAAGGGATGGAAGATTTATTAGATAGTAACGGAAAGCCTAAAAATCTGGTTAAAAAAATTGGTCTTCCTGAAAGTCTGTATTTTGATATTCAACGTCTTCATCCCATTGTTCCTGGGGTAACCGGTCCAAGAGACTATGTTCCTAGGTTGTTCGGACAAATTCAAATTCTTAGTTCCCAAACAGAAGGCGATCAAACCTGGCTCTGGCAACAAATTAATCAATGGTATGATCAAAACATTGAAAAGGTAGAGTTTTTTGACCGATTGGTTTTATTTGATAATAAATTAAAGGATGAGCCGTTCCGGGTCACGTTGCGGCCGGTTTCTGATCCTGAAAAAATTATGTCTCAGGTAGTTCCCGCCTCGGATTTTCTTAATTATAGCGATATTAAGCCTGTTATTTTAAAAATTAAATATTACAACACTCAAGATATTCTAGTTGTTTATGCACAAAAAGGTAACCAATTGTTTACTGTCCTTGATCAAGAAACTCAACTTCCTCTTGATGCTAGTTTATATGATAGTTTTTCTTTATTACCGTTATCAAATGGGTTTGGTTTGTTTTATAAAAAAAATCTATCTAATTAAAGATAATTCTATCCTTGTTGATTTTTCCTATAGTGTATGGTAACATAAAATTTATATGGCTAATAAAGAGGCCAGTATTACTAGAAAGGTGGTTAACGAAAGAAGTCTTCTTGATTTAAAAAAAGCCGTAAAAGGAGTGGCGTCAATATTATTGTTGGGTCCAACTGCTTGTACATTTCTTCCTAAAACAACTGCTTCTACTCCAGAATCAACTCCTCTTCCAGATCAGCAACTACCTGTTTCTTTTTATAAATTTATATATAATCCAGATAAACCTAACCAAGGTCCTAATCAAGAAGTTTCTGAAGCCACTAAAAGTTTTACCGATGCCGCTCAAAAGGGAGAACTTATCTATGCGAAACTCGGAACCGACGGTATTACTAACTCCGTAGGAAACATAAAAAATGTTGTTGCTGGTAATTTCGGTATCCCAGAAGCAAGTGTCGCTCAACAAATAGAAGATCAATCAACTGCACCCAATCCTTCTTCAATAATTGAAATTAAGTTCGGAGACAAGTTTATTTTTATTAAAATAGTAAAAATTCCAACTACCGATGGGGAAAAATCAATTATGTTTGGCAACTTCGGAGATAAATGGCGTCAAATAATCTATGTGCAAGGAGAAAATGGCTTTGATATATCTAGCGATAATGACGGTGTCATGATTGGTGGCCCTGGTAAAGTAAATCTTATTCTGGCTTCTGACTCAACAAATCCGCCCGAATTTAATAGTTTATTAACAGTTGGCGACCCAAACAACACTAACTTTGCACAAGCATTATATCCTCTTAGTAATGAGGGTAGTTCCCCTCTTCTGGTTTTAAGAGATAAAGATGGTAGAATCTCTGGTAGTCTCCCGGAGGGATTGTTTAACATTGTTAAAGATGGACAACCTGAACCTACAAAACCAAGTAATCTTGGTAAAGTCATAAATATTTCTTTTAAGCAGGGAAGTCTCGATGTTACTCCTACACCACCTGATGCTCAACCAACCGAAGGCGTCGTGCCCGCCGAAGCAACGCCAACCACAGAAGTCTCCCCAACTCCCGAAGTACCGATGATTGAGGTTACAGATGCTCAGGGAAATAAAGTTTCAGTTCCAGATATCTTGAACCCTGAATTTGTCAAAGAAAATCCGGAAGCGGTTAAATCAATGGAGGATCAGATTGTAATATTTGCTAAAACCATGGGGATAACTCCTGAAGAAGTGGCTAAAGGACTACATGTAGAATTGGAAATTCCAAATAATGGAGCCGCCCCATTTGCGGTTTTGCGCACTACCGACGGAGTAGCTTTAATGATGATGAACGAACAAGGACAATGGATAAAGGCAATGCCTGGAGAGTATTGGTATGCTCAAGGAAAATTTTTGGGAGGTTATTTTGAAGGTAACATAATAGGTTCTGAAACAAGTCTTATTAATACATTATTTAAAAACGGCGTTGTAGGATTAAACGGAACTGTTAGACCTGGTCCAGACATAGATGAGAGGAAACCTAAAAATGCTATTGAAAGTCTCCGTATCGCACATTCATCAATTTCATCCGTGTACTTTCATTATATAGCTGAGCCTGGGAAATATCCTAATTATGTAACTGCAAAAAATGCAAATGAGTGGATGATGACTCGTTTACAAGAAACTGCAAATCTCTATGGTTCACCACCGGATCAACCAATATTTATTGAATTTAATGAAGCGTTATCTTATAAAACGGCAGGATGGAATCCAGAGAGAGATCCTTTTAGAGATACACATGGAAAAAAATGGATGGAAGAATATATATATATGACTTTAAAAACTTTTATAGATCGCGGTTATGTACCAAATAAGAATTTTTTTATTGTATTTAATGATGATAATCCATTTAACATTCCAAGGATAGAAATATTTCATCAGAAAATAACTGAGGCAAGAGTTAATGCTTTTAATAGATTAATGGCTGATCAAAAAATGTCAGAGTTTCTATATTCTAATAATATAAATTTACCGGAAGATTTATCAATTCTTTTAGGTGCGCAAACTGACATAAACGAAGCTACTGACGATAAGTTAGCTGAATTAGCAAATATTTTTTCTGATACCGGAGGAGTAATTTTAACAGAGGTCAATTTAAAAACTAATGATTCTACAATCCAACAAAAAGAAATTCAAAGATTAACGAAAAACGTTATCAATAATCCAAAACTTAGAGGATTATTATTTTTTAATCTCGCTAGAGATGACAACCCTGATTACCCTAGAATATCCCTTTTAAGTCCTGACAATAAACCAACCGCGTCATTTTTCAGCTTGCTTCAAGAGGAAAATTCTTCTGAATAATTACTTTCAATTAATCCTCTTAAAAACCACATCCATCCTCCTCTAAATATAGTAATTGACGGTGTAATCAAACTAAGCATAAAAAGGCCCCAAAAAGCGACAATATAGGCAAATATTTTGTATGAGTCATTTTTTTTAATAAAAATCCAGTCTCTTCTTAGGAAGAAGAATATCATTGCCCATAGTGCTAATCCCCCTACAATTCCTGATTCCCCAGTCGTTTTAGATATTATGCTATGAGGATCACTCCTTGATTCGACCATAAAATTCCGTTTTATCGGATCAACAACAGAAAATTCTTTATTGTTTCCTTGATATAGTTGATAGTTGCCTAAACCAACGCCAAATAAGGGGGAAGAATAAAATAATTTCATTGAATTTTCAAAGTTGTTTAACCGTGTATTTATACTATTTACATCTTCAAATTCGTCTTGAAATAACAGTCGATTTACAATGTTTTTTTGAAAGAATGTCCGAGCGATAAATAATGAAGAAATCGAAGCTAATAAAAAAACTATAAAGAATACTGTAAAGATTTTTTTTATATTAATTTCTTTACGTTTACAATAAAAATTGTAACCAAAAGCAATCAGAACAAAGATTAGGAATAATAACCTATGACGAAAGTTGGAGATGATCGTGGTAAATATCGTGAAAAATACCGCAATTAATGAGGATCTTTTTTTAGATTTTTCTTTCGATATTATAAAAACGGTGATAAAAAATGGCAAGAAAAGTTCGGTATTGAGATAAAGATTATACCTGTTTCTATCTAGGTTAATGATATAGACTGGTAGCATTTCTTTTTGGATAAAGATGCTTATAAAAGATATAAATTGACGTGAAAATAAAAAATAAATAAAATCTAAAAAAATAGTAAATACACCTGTAATCAAAATAAATTTATAAATAAAGGACGAGTTCTTTTTACTTTGTCCGTAGATAAAACCCAATATTATGATTAACAGAGCAATTATTAGGTTTTGATAGTCTTTTAAAAACAAAACTGTGTCTGCCGCTTTGACGATTGATAATGTTTGTGAAATAAAGAAAAGGAGAGGGAAGATGATAGATTTATGATTCAATTTTGCCCGGATTTTGGTATTAATCAAAGAGTATAAAAAAATTATCCCGATAATTACCTTTGCCACTACATGAGTTGTCAAGAATCTTGATGTTGCCGACGACAGATAAAAAGGCGGCAGTTTAATTAAAAACATTGTGATTAAAAATAACACCAGATCTATTCTTTTCATTAGTTTTGTGATGATAATCTTTTATAAAGCTTTGTTAATTTGCTAATATGTCTTTCAGGAATAAATTGGTCATCTATTATACTTAAGACTTTTTTCCTATTGCTGATTTTAAAAATCAATGATTTTAGACTTTTAAAATCATTTTGTTCATAAAAAAATCCTTGATGTTTCTTGACTAATTCTGGAAAAACACCAAATCTTGGCACAATTACAGGCACGCCTTGAGTGATTGATTCGATTAATACATTAGGCATCACATCATACCAAAGAGATGGAATAATGACAGCGGAGGCACTTTTTATATACTTTAATATGTTATTTCTCGCCAAAAAACCTTTTACAATGATATTTTTATACGATGAAAATCTCTTAACTTTATTCATTAAGGGTCCGTTTCCAATAACAACTAATTTTATCGAAGGCAAGGCCTTGAATACCTCCAAGAGTTGGATGATCCCCTTTTCTTCGCTCAGTCGACCAAAGTAAAGAAAATGATCATTTTTTCTTCTAATATTTTTGTCAACTTTTGACTCATTAATGTTGGTAAATGTAGGGATAACAACAGATTTTTCTTTTTCTACCTTTGTATATTTTAAATAATAATCTCTCACAAATTCCGTTGGGAAAATGTATTTGTCTATTTTTTTATAACTGCCAATTATTGTATGGAAATAGAAAGCAGTCGCAAAAATTAAAGATGCTAATCTCGATTTTTGATAACAACCGTAGATAAATGAGGGGTATTTGAAACTTTTACTTATACAAAGTTCACAGACCTTCCCATTTCTAAAAAGAGTTGCCTTAGGACAAAGGAGGCGGTAATCTTGAATTCTCTGGCTAATGGGTATTTTGTGAGACTTCAAAATGTGGTAAACTGACGCAGTTACTAAAGGATATATATTTAAAACTTGAGCTATATCAGGTTTTTCTTTTTTTATTAATTCTTCAAGCTCTTTTTTAGTTTTGGTGCTGTAAAATAACCCTAAAGCCACTTTTATTTTATTAAATATTAAGTCTATTTTCCTACTATCTTTAAAATATTTAATGATTTTGTACCCTTTTTTTTCCAATTGTAAAGATAAAGATTCTAGATAAGTTTCAGCTCCTCCTCTATACTGTCCATAATTGTGAATAAGTAGGATTTTCATTCAATTTATGCTATATTTTAGCACGATTAACATATGAAAAAAGTCTTAATTACAGGAGCCATTGGGTTTATTGGATCTCATATATCAGAAAATTTGTTGGAAAAAAAATACCAGGTTATAGGAATTGATAACCTCTCGGGTTTTTATACAAAAAAATATTACTCAGATAATTTAGATGTATTAAAAAAATACAAATCGTTTACCTTCCACAAACTCAATCTTCTGGATCAAAAGAAAGTTAATCTTCTTATTAAGAAGAATGGTTTTAACTATGTTATTCATTGCGCTGCTAAAACCAATGTGAGAAAAAGTGGTAAAAATCCGGACGAATACTTGAAAAATAATGTGCTTGGCTCTCAGATATTATTTGAAGCAATAAGACAGTATAACCTAAATTCAAAAATCATCGTTTTTTCCTCATCCTCTGTCTATGGTAGGCAAAAAAAAGTTCCCTTTGAAGAAAATATGGTTCCCAATCCAATTTCTCCTTACAGTTTATCCAAATACCTGATGGAACAGGAAGCTAAATATTATTCAGATATCTATAAATTACCTATTGTCATTTTGCGACCTTTTTCCATATATGGACCAAGAGGAAGACAAGATATGCTTCCTTCACTTTTATTAAAGTGTATAAAAACAGATACTCCATTTATCCAATATGGTAATAATAAAAACAATCAAAGAGACTGGACATATATTGATGATCTTGTTGATGTAATAGTGCAAATAATTAGTAAGTATGATTTTAAATCATACGAAGTTTTTAATATTGGACGGTCAAAGCCTGTTGGGATCAATTCTTTTATAAGGCTTTTTGGTAAATTAATTGACAAAAAAATTAAAATAAATAAGAAGTCTACTTTAGATATCGAGATGTCCATTGTCTATGCTGATATTTCCAAAATAAAAAAATGGTTTAATTTTAAACCAAAAATAAATCTAAAATGCGGTTTAATAAATAATATATAATTTTTATGAAAATCAGTATAATAGGAATTAGAGGGTACGAGGTCGTTTATAGTGGTTTTGAGACATTTGTAAAAAAACTAATCGAGAAATCAAACAAAAAAAAGCTTTTTTATATCTTATTTGTCAGGTCTTTATATCTAAGTAAAACTAAAATTCTCCCAAAAAATATTTCTTTAGTTGTCCTGCCTACTTTAAAAGGGAAGTATCTTGAACCTTTTTTTTATTCTTTAACATCAACCTTAATGAGTTTAACGAAGGTGATTGATGTGGTTTTGTATCTTGGACTACCAAATACATCTCTAATATTTATACAAAAAATGTTTGGCAGAAAAGTCATTGTCAACGTCGATGGATTTGATTGGAGAAGAAAAAGATGGAATCTCCTCGGAAGATTATATTTACGGTTTTGTGAGTTGCTAACTGTTGTTTTTGCCGATGTTATAATTACTGATTCTAAGGAAATAGAATTATATTATAAAAACAGATATAAATTAAAAAAAATTACCTATATTCCATATGGAGCTGAAATAGGCATAAAAAACCCGGGAAAAACACTTAAAAGATTTCGGTTACAGTCAAAAAAATATATTCATACTGTTGGTCGATTTACTCCAGAAAACTCTCTTGAAGATCTTATATTAGCTTTCCAAAAACTAAAAACCAATCTAAAATGTGTAATCGTCGGAGACAGTGTATATGAAGAAAAATATAAACTGTACTTATTGGATTTAGCTAAAAATAATCCAAGAATTGTTTTTACCGGTTTTCTTCAGGGAAAAGATTATAAAGAAATTTGTTCAAATTCTCTTTTATATGTGGATACTAAAACTCAAGGCGGGATACATCCTTCTCTACTCGAGGCGATGGCGTATGGTAATTGTGTCGTAGTAAAAAACACACGAACAAATTATGAAGTGTTAGAAAAGAATGGTATTTATTATTCAAATAATTTATATATCAAACTTAAAAATATTCTTAATTTGCCTCAACTTATTAAAAAGAAGAGTCAAATTAATAAAAGTATAATTAAAAACAATTTTAATTGGACAAAGGTTATTAAAATTTATGAAAATCTTTTTAGATTATAAAGACGTTAAAAATGTTTATATTTATTAAATTTATTAAAAAAATATTGAGTTTGAAGGTTTTCCTTTTTTTATTAATAATATTTCTAGGACTATTAATAAGAATTTATTTGATTTATAAACGAAATGTCTTTAATGATGAATTAGCTTATATTGACATTGCTAAAAAATACTCTATTACTGGTATTTTATTTATAAATCATTGGATAAAAGATCACGGAATTGTTTATTATCTCTTTCTGAAGCCTTTTCTATTGTTTACAACTGATATAACTTACTTAAGATTGACTAACGCAGCTTTATATATTATTTCTTCTTATTCACTTTTTACTTTTATGAATTTCATTGGTCTTGGTTTTTGGTCTCTATTACCAATTTTTTTCTATTCGTTTCAGCGATATTTTATCTACCTTCATTCTATGATTTCTCCTTTTAATTTAGTATTGTTTTTTGCGATTTTGTCAATCCTTAGCCTATCTTATTGTGTTTTTGGAGAAAGTAATAAGTCTTACCGTAAGCTAAGCTATTTCTTATTTATTATTTCAACGATTTTAGGTTTTTATTCCGATTATTCATTTTTTTATACCTTCTTTTTCTATCTGTTTATATTTCTTTTTGTTATTTGGCAAAAAAAAAATCTATTAATATATGTATCTATTTGTTATATGTTAATAGCTATTACAGTTATACCAGGAATTTATCAATTTTTGAGTAATTTTCAACAAATAAACTATTTATTTACTAATATTTATAAATATCAAAATATTAATTTTTTAGTATTTTTCAAACAACTTAGTAGTGTTTTAATCTTTAGGACAAGCCAAAATTTATCCATATTTTATCTTTCTTTACTGATTTTTTTAATAGTAATTATTAATAAAAAAATGGAGGATAGAGTTTTATACCAGTCAATCATAATTTTTATGGTTTCTTTTGTAGCTAATATGTTTTTACTTTTTTTGTTTTCTAATCAATTTTTTACCATTTTTGTAGAAAGATCATTTTGGTTTTTTTACTTTACCCTAATAATAATTATTAGTATTATTTTTCTTCTTTATCTAAGACGTAATAAGATCATTAGTCTATCGGTATTGGCAATTTTTATTATTTTTTGTCTCGTTAATTATTTAAATCCGGGTAACGTCAGCGGTGAAGTATCCTACGAAGTAAAATATAATCATCTTCTTGAAGAGTTAACCAAAGAAAAAAAACTAATTAAAAATATTATTTTTGTAGATAAAAAACATGCTTTTTTACCTCTAACTAATTATTTTTTCTCTGATATATACCCATCTTCAGCATACTATTATAAAAAAATTGCTGATTTCAAGAAAAAAGGATTATTTTTAACAAGAATTGATACTATACAGAAGTTAGATAAATACTGTTTTTCCAACGAGGGAAAAATAATTATTGTTGCCTTTTCTCCTAATAAATCAGAGGTAAAATATTTAACCAGTCTTTATATTAAAAATAGAAATTTAATTATTTTTTATTCTAAAAAAATTAATGCTTATCAATGGGATTTTTTCCGTTTATAAATATGGTCTCAATTATAATTCCTACCTATAACGAAAAACAAAATATTACTCTTTTGATTGAAAAACTTGTTAAATTAAAATTTAATAAAGAAATCATTATTATCGACGATAATAGTCCAGATAAGACTGCCGAAGAAATAAAAAAAAAGTTTAAAAATAACTTACAAGTTAGACTTTTTGTTAGAAAAAATGAAAGAGGCCTTGGGACAGCTATTCTTTATGGGATTAACAATTCAAAAAGCAACATTATTATTAGTATGGACGCCGACTTCAATCATCCGCCAGAATTAATTCCCGAATTAGTAAAAAATATTAAAAATTATGATTTTATTGTTGCTTCTCGTTTTACTAAGGGTGGCGGCATGGAAGATAAGTTCCGTTATTTTTTTACGTATTTGTTTAATTTATTCTTAAAATATTTTTTAAGCTTTCCTACCATGGATAATATGAGTGGTTTTTATGCGGTGAGACGGAATAAACTGCTTAATTTACCCTTAAAGATAATTTATCAAGGTTATGGTGAATATCATTTACGACTAGTTTGGTATACCAAAAAAAATGGTTTTCGTATCAAAGAAATTCCTGTTTATTACCAGAAAAGAAAATACGGGGAAAGTAAATCAACCTTATTTAAAATGTTCTTTCAATATATATTTACCGCATTTGGGCTTTTTTTTGGTTTGGAGTGAATGTAGTCGAGTTGATATAATTTGTTTGTTATGAGATATATAATTCCCCTTTCCCAACCAAATCTTACTAAAGCCGATTTTAAAGAAATAAAAAAATGTTTTGATTCTTCTTGGATTTCTTCAAAAAGTCCCTGGGTGGAAAAATTTGAAAATTTATTTGCTAAAAAAGTCAGCCAAACTAAATATGCTGTTGCTGTTAATAGCGGCACCTCCGCTTTGTTTTTGGCTTTAAAAGCATTGGGTATAGGCCACGGAGATGAAGTAATCGTACCTAGTTTTACTATGATTGCAACTATTAATGCTGTTACCTGGGTTGGGGCCACTCCAGTATTAATCGATTGCCAATCAAAACAGGACTGGAATATCTCTTATGTGGAAATTGAAAAAAAAATTACTAAAAAAACCAAGGTGATCATTCCTGTTCATATCTATGGTTATCCCTGTCAAATGGATAAAATCATACAGATTGCCCAAAAATATCGTTTGTCTGTTATTGAAGATGCGGCTGAAGCCATGGGAACAATATTTCAAGAAAAAAATATTGGTAGTTTTGGTGATATTTCTTGTTTCTCTCTTTACTCTAATAAAATTATTACAACGGGTAATGGAGGTGTTGTAGCAACAAATTCATCAAAACTATATCATTTAATAAAGCAGTTGAGTTTTTTTGATTTTAACCCTCAATTTCATTTTCTTCACCATAAAATCGGTTACAATTTGGTACTTTCTGGACTCCAAGCTTCTTTGGGGATCTCCCAACTTAACAAGTTTGACAAACTTCTGGAAAAAAGAAGACAAATATTTGATTGGTATCATCAATTGCTCAATAGAAACAGAGCAATATCTTTTATTGTCCCCAATCGAAGTCAACACCCCAATTACTGGTTTCCTGCGATTATTTTTAAATCTCATACAATTAAACAAAAAGTAAAAAATCAATTAGAAAATGGCGGAATTGAAACTAGGGATTTTTTTATTCCTCTCTATCGTCAACCAGTTTATTTAATATCTTATAAAAAAGAGTGCTTTCCTTTGGCTGATTATTTTTCAAAAAACGGGCTATTGCTTCCTTCATACTATGAATTAACAAAAAATAATATCTCTTATATTTGCAAAGTTATTAATACTTCAAATCAAATATGAAAAAAATTGAGTATAAAAAAATGTTTAATTTTGAAGATAAACATTTCTGGTTTGTTGGTAAAAAATTATTTGTAAAAACTTTCTTAGATAAATACCTAATTAAAAAACAATTAAAAATACTTGATTTAGGCTGTGGAACTGGTGGGTTAACTAACTTTTTAAGTAATTACGGAGAAGTTGTTGGGATAGAAAAAAATAAATATGCTGTTGATTTAGCTCGTAAAAGATATCTATACATAAAAATTGGTGATGTGCAAAAACTTCCGTTTTCTTTAAATAATTTCGATTTGGTAACTATCTTTGATGTTTTATACCATCATGATGTAAAGATTGTGGATGAAGTAATAGTCGAAGCTCGTCGAGTATTAAAACCAAGTGGTTATTTATTAATTACAGACAGTGCATTTAGTTTTCTCAAGAGTAAACATGATCTAGTACTTCATGGAGATAAAAGATTTAATATTAATCAGCTAACTAATATATTGAAGGAGAATGATTTTGTAGTCTTAAAATCGTCATATATTTTCTTTTGTATTTTTCCTTTGGTTTTGATAAAAAGAAAATTTACTAGCTTCTTGGAAAGAAAAAATAATTCTGATATTGAGGTTGTTCCAAAATTAATTAATTATTTATTAATAAAACTTCTTGCTTTTGAAGCTTGGCTCTTGAATTATATTAATTTTCCACTGGGTTCCTCTTTGATTATTCTTGCTAAAAAAAGAAAAAATGTGGGCCTTAAAAAACAGTCGTCTGCCCTATGACATTGGTTATTTTGTCAAAGCGGGGAAATAGAAATTCTTTAAATAAAAAAATATTTCCTCTGCAAATGTTTTATCTCCCTGAGGATTCAAGACCCCGGTGTTTGGATAATATTCATTATCTGGAATAATAGCCTCAAAAATCTTTGAATTTGAGGGTAAAATCTTTTTTTCATTCTCGTTTATATCTCCAGTATTAATAAAAATTGTTTTTTTAAATAATTCTGGAGGTAGTCGGCTAAGTAGTTGTTTTTGTTTTTCAAGAATTGCCTTGTCGCCTAATTCATCCCTTACTTCATTCTTAGCTTTCTCCCAAATCTGGTCTTCATTTAATTTTTCCCTATTGTTTTCTTCAAAATCTTTTATTTTTCTTCTCATCAGCTCATTAATTCTATAAAAACTCCTGATCGGCCAGATAATTAAATCCGGATTATATTTCTTTCCTCTTATTTTATATCTTTCAACTGTGTACTCGATATCATACCCATCAACTCCAAGATTAATTACTTCAAATTTTTTGATATTTGGGAACTTAAAATCTTTATTTAGCTTATCTTCGAGTAGCTCCGTCCAGTTTTTATTGGTGTTGACGTATAACCCATAAGTCAAAGAGTCACCCAGAGCCATAATCCGATAAGTTCCTTTTTCCTTTTTGATCGGATAGTTGAATCTTTCATTTAAAGCATCTCTGTTGATCGTATAGGTCGCTTTATATGATTTATTTGTCTCTTTTTTGACCGTGTTTGCTTTAGGTTCGGAAAAATATTTCAATTCTTTGATATTGAGAAAATAACATTCTTTGTTGTCAATTAAATCAATACAGGTTTTTTTAATTTCTGACTCAATCTGATTTTCCACTTGATCTGATAAATAACTGGCGTTTTTATATACTTCTATCCTGTCTTTAAGATATTTATATACTTCTATTTGTGGATATAATTCTTCAATAAGAGAAGCGGTTTTATTTATCCAAAACGGGTGACAGTATATGTTTAGTTGACAAATTTGTTTGTAATAGTTTAAAGCTTCAATTTTTTTACCTAATATTTCGTATGTTAACCCCAAGGTTTGAATGATTACTTCATCATATGGGGCAATATTTTCATACTGATTAGCGGCAATGATTGCCTTAGTTGGATCGTTTTCCTGCAGTTTTTTTTGGATTAAAAAAGGATAGGCTGATTTATTAAGAGGATATGTTCGTCTTGCCAATTCAAACCGATTATCTTTTATCAAGATATGACTGATCACAACTATTTGCAAAACAGAATAGAGAAAAAATGAAAAAATACCAAAAACCGCCGTACTTTCTGTCTCATTTTTTTCCTCGTAAACAATTGCTGCTAAAATCATAAAAAGAACCATAATAGAATACATTCTGTAGATATAGTCTGTCTGGAATATAAAAAACAGGTAAAAAAACAGGAAAGAAAAAATCGACCGCCTGCGCCAGGCCGATAGCAAAACAAGTGTTAAAAAAATTATTAATGGCAGTGTCGTTAAAAGACCGTTTTCGACAAAGTTTTCGAGCAAAAAATTGTGGGCGGTTTCGCTAAAAGTATAATAATTACTTCGATATTTCTGTGACGCATAGCCAAAGTTTCCCATACCAAAGCCAAAAACTGGTTTTTCTTTAATTGCCTGTATTCCTTGCTGCCAATAATTTTCCCGGCTATCAAAAAGATTTTTTTGGGGAAGATGAAATAATTTTCCGTATGGAGTACTTGTCAAAAAGAAAAAGGTAACTATGGAAAACAGAACTGTCGAAGAAAAAATTATGATACGTCGATTACGAAATCGAAACATAAAAATAGTTATTACCAATGAAAGTGATAAATAAGCAGAACGGCTAAATGAGTAAAAAAACAATATTGATAGGACAAAAAAAAGAATTAGCGAGGTTTTTTTTATATTTTTGACCAATCCAGTAAGGATCATAATCAGCGATAGTCCAAGAAAGTCGCCAAGATGGTTGTGGGCATAGGTATAAAAACTAAAAAAAAGATTAAACTCGCATGCCGGCAAATTTTTGATGAAGAATAGATTGGGAAAGAAAGCTTTAATCAAAAAACCGGTCACAAATGTCGTTGTTGCCATCACGATAACTGATTTAATAATTTTTTCCGCCTCAAGTTTAAAATTGTAAAAAAAGATAAAAACCAAAAAACCGACCAGATAAAATAACCACCACTCAAATGAAGTTTGTTTATCCATGGAAAAAATAAGTGATGAAATAAAAGAAAAAATAAGAAATAGAAAAAAGCAAATACTTGCAACTGTTGGAAAAAGGATCGGTTTCTTTTTTATCAAAGAAAAAATTAATAAACAAACCGGGAAAACAAAATAATAATAGCTTAAATATGTAGTTTGTGGAAAAATTCCAAGACCTTCTATCACAAGAGGAACTAGTATAAAAACAGAAAGTATGAGCGTCATATTATCAATAATTATAGTAACAGATTCTCTCCCAACTTGACAAAAACACCTTTACCTTTCATAATCAAAGTAATGATATATGTATAAAAAAATTTATCCCATCTTTATTATATTTATTTTTCTTGGTTGTTTTTTGCTTTTTGGAGGATTAAAAACAGTCGGTGCTGCTTGTTGTGGTTGTAATCTTTCAACTGATGGGTATGGCAGATGTACTGTTTCAAACGGCGCTTGTGTCGGGTGGGGGGCTTGGAGCGCCTGTCTCCCAACCTGTATCGCGGGAGGGATAGGATCGCAGAGCCGGACGAGTACCTGGTGCGGGACGGAGACTCAATCATGCACAACCAACGATTCTACTGTCTGGGGAGATTGGAGTACATGTACTGTAAAATGTGGCACGGGGACGCAGAGCCGGACAAATCAATGCGGGACAGTGGAGAGTCGAGATTGCAATACCGATGTCTGCCCTGCCTGGATAAAACTCAAAGACTCATCTTTTATCTCGCCATACAGTCTTAATAACTGGATTGCTTCAGTTCCTGAAGCTTATGATGCCGACGATACTACCGATCAATATTTTATTGTTGGCAAAGATGGAATAGTGGCAGCGCCAGTTATAAATATTAATATTTCTGATCTAACTCCGACAGCTAAAACTGGCGACCCCGAGTATAAAGCCGCCTACACCCCCAGCTCCTATTCTATAACCCCGGGTTCTTTTCTCTCCTATATCAAAGCCCGAAAAGACCATAAGATTATTACCAGTTTAAATGAAATTACCGGATCGGGAACATATATTTATGAGGGGGATATTACGATCAGTTCCAACGTTACTCCTTTCACCCTGGCATATAACATTGTTTTAATTGCAACCGGTACGGTCACTATTGCTCCGGCGCCAGATAATACTTTTACTCCGGCGGGGTCAGTTGCCATCATTGCTCCAACAATAAATTTTAACAGCAGTATTACCGAAGCCCAGGGAGTATTTGTTGCCAGCGATATCGCAACCGGAGTCAATGCCGCTCAAGGATTGAAAGTGATCGGCAATCTGATTGCTCAGACATCTCTTTTAAATAATCGGGGGTGGTCGACAACCAATAAGCCATCATTATTTATCAAATTTGATCAAACCAAGTATATTAACCTTTTACCATATCTATCAACGGCTAGTTATCAATGGAATCAAACGCAGTAAAATAAATAAATAATTAAATAAGTAAATGAAGAAATAAATGTCTAAATAATTAAATGTATTAATTAATATATTTGTTTATTTCTTTATTCAGTCATTGGTAGTATTTTAATCCAGCATTGAAATTATCAACCGTCTTAACCTCTCAAACTCTATTTTCTTCCTGGCTTCTCTTATTACCTGACCAACTAAAAAATTGATCGACTGAATTTTGCCGGCTTTAAAGTCTTTGACGGCTTGTGGATTGGCCTTGATTACTTTGTCAATAAACTTTTTTAATTCTTCGTCCGAAACATCGTCAACGGTCACTGATTTTTTATAAACATTAATAATTTCTTCAACACTTTGCTTAAATAAATCGATCTTTATTTTTTTATGAACAACTAAATTAATAAACTTATCGACTGGCAATTTTTGTTTTGATAAATTAAAAAAAATTTCCTCTAATTTTTTTGCCTCGTCGGCGGTTTCAAAAAGTAGCTCTGCCAACGATCTTCCGACTTTATAGTTTTTTTCCCAACGATTAAAAACCAAATCTATCGATTCCGGAACTGACGATTTGATTTCGCCAAACCATCTATCATTAAATCTAATCGGCGGCAGATCTGGATCGGGAAAATATCGGTAATCCTCAGCCGATTCTTTCGATCTCTGGATATAAGTAATGTTTTTTTCCGCATTATACCCCCGCGTTTCTTGATCCGGTGTTTTCCCGGTCTCCAAAATTTCTTTTTGCCTCTCAATTTCGTACTCAATCCCCCTCTCCAAAAACCGGAAAGAATTTATGTTTTTCAACTCAACTTTATATTTTGGCAATTCTTCTTTTTGAATTTTGTTATTTGTTATTGATTTGTCATTTGTCATTTGCCTGCCTGCCGGCAAGGCAGGGATTTTGTCATTCTTTAATGATATATTCGCCTCCAGCCTCATCCCACCCTTCTCCATATCACAGTCAGAGATATCTAAATAACGAATAATTTGACGAAGTTTTTTCGCGTATTCTTTTGCCTGGGCCGATGAATGAATATCCGGTTCGGTGACAATCTCAACCAAAGGAACACTCGAGCGATTAAAGTCGATTAAAGAAACATTGCGGCCGTTGACTTTCTGATGAATTAATTTTCCCGTATCCTCTTCCAGATGAACGCGGGTAATTCCAATCGGTCCAAATGATGTTTCGACTTTGCCACCATGACAAAACGGCAGATCATACTGGGAAATCTGGTAGCCTTTTGGCAGATCTGGATAAAAATAATGTTTCCGGTCAAATTTGGAAAATAAATTTATTTTACAGCCTAAAGCCAGTCCAAGCTTTACCGTCCACTCAATTGCGCGTTTGTTGGCTACTGGTAACGCTCCGGGCAAACCTAAACAAACCGGACAGGTATAAATATTGGGTTTGGGAGCATGAAACGGATCATTTTTACAGCCACAAAACATCTTTGATAAGGTTTTGAGTTCGACATGTATTTCCATTCCTATTATTACGTTATAGTCTGTCATAAATAAAATGCGCTTAATTCTTAAATCTTAAATATTAACTGTTTCTTTAATAATTAATATTTAATCTTTAACATTTTAATCCACGAATTCCACTTTGTTCCTTGCTCAAAAGCATATGCCGCCTGCAACACTTTTTCTTCCTGAAAATAATTTCCCATTATGTTTAACCCTAAAAAGAGATTTGTTTTTTCGTCGTGGAAACACGGAACAGAAATCCCACAATTACCGGCCAGAGAGCTTGGTTCAACCAACATATCTTGAAGCTCTCCAAACATCGGATCATCTCCTAATGACCCTATTGGTAAAGCAAAACTGGGAGAAGGTGATGAAATTAGTAAATCATATCTGCTAAATAGATCTTGAAAATTTTTTAAGTAAAGACTTCTTATTTTCTGTGCTAAAACATAATATTTGTCGGCATATCCTTTTGATAAGGTAAAAGTACCAAGCATTAGTCTGTTTTTAGCATCATGACCAAAGTTACTTCTGTTTTTTCCGTAACGAATTCCGTCGTATCGGGATAAATTACTTGAAACTTCACTTCTTTGAACAACTGTGTATACGCCTATTGCATGTTCATGACTTAAAACTTTTCCTTTTTCTAAATTTAGAGTCGTTTTAAGTAAATCAACTTTCGCTCCTTGATTCTCAAAAAATTTTCCCGCTTCAACAACTGCCTCTGCAACAGGAGTTCCTTTGATCTTAGGATTATCAATGTAACATATCCCAATTTTCATGCCTTTGACGCCTTTTTTTAAATTTTTTGTGTAGTCGGCAACTGGTAAAGAAGAAGTAGTTCCATCATTATCATCTTTCCCCGCTATTTGATTTAATATCAAAGCGCAATCTTCAACAGTTTTTCCAATAGGGCCGGGAGAATCAAGTGATGAACCCATAGCCACCACTCCATAACGACTGACGCGGCCGTAGGTCGGTTTTAAGCCAACGACTCCGCACCAGGCCGCCGGCTGACGAATTGACCCAGCTGTTTCACTCCCAATAGACGTAATAGCCATATCGGCGGCAATTGCGGCAGCGCTTCCTCCCGATGAACCACCAGGAAGATATTTTGGATTTCTCGGATTTAAAGTCGGACCAAAATCAGAAGTTTCTGTTGATGATCCATGAGCCCAGGCATCCATATTAGTCTTTCCGATGATAACACCACCTGCTTCTTTTAATCTTTTTGTCACCGTTGACTCGTAAGGGGGCATAAAACCATCTAGCACTTTTGCCGAAGCCGTTGTTGGCAAACCGACTGTTAAAAAATTATCTTTGACAGCAATTGGTAGTCCTTTAAGCGGTTTATTTTTTTCTTTTTCGGCGGTCTCTTCAGCTTTTTTGTCCAGTGAAAGATAGATATTAAATTTTTTATTATTTTTTTCTATAGCTTCATTAACATCTTTATAAATATCTTTTAAGGAAATCTCTTTTCTATCAATCAGGTCGATGGCATTTTTTAGAGTTAACTTGTTTAATTTCATATTTTTACAAAAGTAAAGATACTGAATTTTTTTGCGACTTGGGATTCCCCCGAAGGGGGAGGGTTCCCGCCGGAGCTAAAAAAATTCAGTATCGAGCTTTTAATCTACTGGCAAAATTTGATCAACCATAAAATAACCATTGTGTTTATTTTTTGTATTACTCAATGTTTCTTCTTGACTGAACATTTTTTTGACATCGACTTTATCTTCTCGAAAAACATTTTCCAGCCCGGTTACCTGATGAGTCGGTTCAACACCGGTAATATCAACCTTAAAAAGCTCGTCAACGACGGTTAGAGTTTTATTAAATCCCTCTGCTAAATCTGTCTTCTCTTTTTCAGAAACGGGAATTTTAGCCAATCTGGCTATATGATCAACTGTATCCTTTGATATTTTTGCCATGGCTATATTTTACACCAAAATTTACGAAGATTTATATCCTATTTTGCGAAGAAACTCTTTTCTTTCTTTTTCTTCTTTTTCATTTTCAACACCAGTTGGTAACCCGCCATCGATAACTCCCATGATTCCTCGACCCTGTTTTGTTTCGGCGACGATGACTTCGGTCGGGTTGGCGGTCGCAGAATAAATGTTGGTAACTTCGCTCATATTTTTTATTCTGTTTAAAACATTGATTGGAAAAGCGTTTTTTAGAAAAATAAATAATGAATGACCGGCTCCGACTTTTTGCGCATTTTTAATTGCCAATTTTTTCATTTCCTTATCTGTTCCTGCCATTCTTATTTTTTTAGGTCCTGAGGCTTCACAAAAAGCCAACCCAAATTTTATTCCCGGCACGGCTTCAACCAATGTTTCATAACAATCTTCAACTGTCTTAATAAAATGCGATTGAGCAAGGATAAAATTAATCTCGGCTGGTTTTTCTATTTTTACTATTTTTATTTCCATTGGGTATATTATAAATCATGTCTGTGATAAAATAAACCAATCAAACGGGGTATAGCTTAGATGGCTAAAGCGTCAGGCTGGGGGTCTGAAGACCGTGGGTTCAAGTCCCGCTACCCCGACTTTGTCTCGCCGAAGCTTGAAGCGAAGGCGGACTGATAATGCTATAATTTATTCATGAATTTTTTGTTCATTCCTTTTCTTTTTTTAATCTGGCGAACTTTTGATTTTTTAATAATTTTTTTTAGTCAAAAAGTAATCCCTTATTTTGGGTTTTTTTCTTATAAAGACGATCTTCCGGGGTTTAATTTGCCAAATTGGCTTTCTTCTTTAGCTAATTTTGATGGTATACATTATATTAAAATTGCAAAAATTGGTTATTCGCAGTATGAACAGGCATTTTTCCCGCTTTATCCGATTTTGATAAAATTTTTAACTCCGCTTTTTTCTAACAACCAACTTCTAACTGGAATAATTATCTCTAATATATCGTTTTGTTTAGGATTGTGGGTTTTTGCTAAATATTTGGAAATTGATCATTGGAAATTGAAAATTTGGCCACTAATTTTTTTAATGGCCTTCCCCACTTCCTTTTTCTTCGGTGCCGTCTATACAGAAGGATTATTTTTTCTTTTAGTCACATCAACTTTATATTTTCTTAAAAAGAATAATTATTTTTTGGTTATAATTTTCGCTTTTTTAACTTCATTAACAAGATTGGTGGGGGTGTTTTTGATAATACCAATCTTTTTTCATTTTTTTAATAAAAATAAAAAATTTAACATCTATCATCTAATATCTATCATCTCTCCCTTCGTTGGTTTATTTACTTATTGCTTCTATCTCTTCAAAACCACTGGTGATCCATTTTTCTTTTTTTCTGCTCAACCAGCTTTTGGAGCCAGTCGTTCTACCCATTTAATATCATTCCTTCAAGTTTACTGGCGTTATTTTAAAATATTTATCACGGCTCATTGGAATTTTCAATATTTTGTTTCCATTATTGAATTTGTTTTTTTTAGTTTCGTCCTGTTTATTCTGATTTTAGATTTATTTAAGAATTTAGGTATTAAAAATTTAAAATTGAATAAAAATTTCAAATTAAAAATTGAAAATTACGATCTTCTTGGTTTAAATTTCTTCTCCCTCGTTAATCTTATCCTACCAACTCTAACTGGTACCTTTCTTTCTATTCCCCGCTTTTCTCTTATGTCTTTATCTTTTTTTATCTATCTTTCACAAATAAAAAATGTTTTTGTTAAATATTTTATTTTAGGAATTTTTTTGATATTGCATATTTTATTATTGGGTTATTTTACACAAGGATATTTTATTAGTTAAATATGAATAAGCTACCATTTTTTCAAAAAGGCGACTCAAAAGGACTTCATTTTTTTTCATCCAATAATCAATTCGTGGAGAATGCTTTTTTTATATATATTGTAGTAATTTTTCTTTTTTTAATCATTTTGTTTTTGAGACTTTTTCAATTAACAATTGTCAAAGGAAGTTATTATCGTGCTCTTTCCGAGCAAAACCGAATCCGGGAAATTGTCATTGAAGCTCCCCGTGGAGAAATTGTTGACCGAAAAGGATTTATTATTGCTCAAAACTTGAGTCCCGATATCAACCAAAAAATTGAACCGGGATTATTAAATAATAATCAAAAAATAATTTCAAGAAGAATTTATCAAAATCCTGAAGCTCTTGCCCCTTTGATTGGTTATCGTCAAATTGCAGATGTTAATGATCTTAAAAATGATACCTGTCAATATAAACTTCAGTTGGGTAGTCGAACCGGAAAAAAAGGAATTGAAAAATTATTCGATTGTCAGTTACGTGGACAAACCGGAAAAAAATTAGTGGAGGTTGATGCTCAAGGACAGTATTTAAAAACTATTGACGTTGTTCCTCCTGCTTCTGGAAATAAAATTCAATTAGCCCTTGATTTTAAATTACAAAAAAAAAGTTATGAATTAGTAAAAAACCTGTCTGCCGGCAGGCAAGGTGTAAAAGCGGCGGTAGTTATTACAAATCCTAAAACCGGAGAAATATTGACCAGTGTTTCTTCACCTTCCTTCAATTCTCAAGATTTTGAAGATAATTTAAGCAATAATATTCAAAACTATCTAACTAATAAGGAAAATCCTTTGTTTAACCGAGTGACTGAGGCGACGTACCCACCAGGATCGCTTTTTAAACTGGTAATTGCAACCGCAGGGCTTGAAGAAAAAGCCATCGATGAAAAAACAGAAATTGAAGATAAAGGAAGTATAAAAGCTGGGGCCGCCACTTTTGGTAACTGGTACTACTTGCAGTATGGAAAGGTCGAGGGTATGGTTGATATTGTTAAAGCAATCAGAAGATCCAATGATATATTTTTTTACAAAGTTGGGGAAAAAACCGGTGTCGAAAAAATAAAAAAATGGTCCGATATTTTTGGGCTGGGAAAACATACTGAGGTCGGACTCGACGAAGCGGAGGGAATTATTCCTTCAACGTTTTGGAAAAAAGAAGTTTTGAAAGAAAATTGGTATTTGGGCGATACTTACAATTTATCTATCGGCCAGGGATATGTGGGAACGACCCCTTTACAAATGACACTGATTACAGATGTGTTTGCCAATGGCGGGTATTTGTGTAAACCGCAATTGCTAAAAATTCAAAACTCGAAACTCGAAACTCAAAATTGTTCTAAATTACCTATTTCTGATAAAACAATATTGTTAATCCGCGAAGGTATGAGACAGGCCTGTTCAACCGGAGGTACCGGCTGGCCGTTATTCGATTTTACTGTTAAAAAAACTAAAATCCAAACTGCTTGTAAAACCGGTACGGCCGAATCACATGCGGCATCTGGTATACCTCACGCTTGGATTACCGCTTTTGCCCCTTATGAAAATCCCGAAATTGCTGTAACTGTACTGATTGAAGAAGGAGGACAGGGATCTGACGTCGCCGGACCAATTGCTAAGGAAATATTAAAAGCATATTTTGAACGCAGCCAGTAATGAAATACCGTTACTCGGTTAACGGGTTAACGGGTTGGTTCTTAAACCCGTTAACTTTTTAACTCGTTAACAAGTTCTCAACTGATTTATCGTTAAAATTTTTCAAAATAAATATTTTCCTGGGAAACATTTTTACCCAACAAAAACTGTCTTAAAGATTCAACAATATTTCTTCCTCCGCAAAGATAAAAATCAAAATTATTTAATTGTTCTATTGTTAAATTGTCAAATTGTTTTTCAAAACAGGAATCGATGTGGCCGAGTTCGAAAAATTTTTTTTCTTCTCCCAGAATCATATCTAAATTTTGCTCACGAGATAAACAAATCTTAAACTGGATTCCCGCCTTCGCGGGAATGACAGTAGTAGTTAACTTCTTAAGTTCATCAAAAAGATAAACATCTTGGTATTTTTTTAAACCCCAAAAAATTTGAAATTTGAAATTTGAAATTTGAAATTTCGATTTTATCATCGATAAAATCGGTGCTATTCCCGTTCCCGTTACCATAAATATTTTTTCTCTTTCATTTTCCTTCAATGAGAACATTCCTGCCAGTCCTTGAAAAGTTACTTCAACTTTTTCTTTTAAATTTAATAAATAATTTGAGGCTATGCCTCCAGGAATAATTCTTACTATCAATTCAAGACTGTTTTTAACAGTATCAGAAGAAGCAATTGAATATAGACGGGAAACGGGACTTTTATCGGAAGGAACTTTAAGCATTACATATTGGCCCGGTTTAAAAATTATCTCTTTCGGTTCTATTAAATCAAAGTGGAAAAGATAGGTGTTAAAGTTAAGTTGGATTTTTTTGGAAAGAAGAGTTTTGTATGTAAATAACATAAAAATATTAAATCTTTAAGAATTTGTCTACAAACGCGCTCTCTGATTAATCTCCGCCTCAACCAGTTCTTTCGGTCTTCCATATTTTAGACGGGAAAGTTGAATTATCGCTTGGGCAATTTTTTCATTAGCGCCTGATTTGAATTTTTTTATATCTTTAGTCATATCGACGGAAAAAGGTGGAACCGGCTCATTGTCAACAATCGTTTTCATATAGGCATGAAATCTTTCGATATTAATCAGATCTGTTTCACTAAAAATAGGTTGATATTCCCTTTGCATATATGAAGCATCAGTCACTCCGACTCTAAACGAAATCAGGGTCCCAACATTTCCAAAAATGGCATTTTTGACCTCATCGTCCATCTGTCCGATAAATTGATTGGCTACAGTCAGATTAAGATGATATTTTCGGGCTTCAGACAAAATGGTCGCAAAATCTGGAGTGGCAAAATTCTGAAACTCATCGACATAAAGAAAAAAATCGCGGCGTTTGTCTTCTGGTATTTCCTGCCTACTCATAGCGGCAATCAGAATTTTTGGGATTAAAACCAAACCTAAAAAGCTAGAATTTTCTTCACCCAGCTTTCCTTTTGATAAATTAATGAGTAAAATTTTTCCTTCATCCATGACTCGGCGAAAATCAAAAGCAGAATTAGACTGTCCAATAATATTTCTCATTGTTTTATTGGTGACAAAACGACCAAATTTGGAAACGATATAATCGAGTACTTCCGATTTATGAAAGTCTGACGTTTGGGCAATTTGATCGGTCCAATAGCGTCTAATTATCGGATCTTGGACTTTCGGCAATAATTCCTGGACATATTTTGGATCAGTTAAAACCCGGACTATTTCGACAAACGTTGACCCCTTCTCACTCATGACAGTCAACATACCGTTTCTGACTGCATGTTCAAACCGTGGTCCAATAATTCCGGTTCTTTGCGGATCATAAAGTTTATACATTAGATTAATAATTGAGGTGGTAATAAAATGTTTTTGATCTTCAGTTTTAGCTTCTAGCAAATTCAGTCCCATCGGTCGCTCAACGTCAGACGGATCAAAATAAATTACATCTTCGGCTCGCTCAGGAGGAATATATTTAACAATATCATCAATCAAATCACCGTGCGGATCAATCACGCAAACACCGTGACCGGCCTTGATGTCCTGAATGGCCATATCGTGAAGCAGGACGGATTTACCAACGCCGGTTTTCCCGATAATATAAATATGCCGTCTACGATCTTCCATACCGATGCTTACCGGTCGCTTGACACCTCGGTAATAGCCGTCTCCGATTGTTGTCCCGCCTGTTTGGAGAACTTCAATCGGAACAGGGGCGGTTTTTGCTTTCAACCATTGAATGTGGGGTGTTTCGACAGTTTTATTGGGAAAATGAAAAAGGGTTGCCAGTTCGTCAGTGGATAAAATTGATACCGACTTCAAAAATGGAAGATTAATTATAGGAAAAAATTTGTAAATAAAATTGATCATAAATCCGCCTTTGAAATAGTCTTTTATCCCGCTAAAATTATTTAGATCAGAATTAAATTGAGTAAAAGCATTTTTAATATTTTTTAGATGAGTATCAGCTATATCTTTAGAAGGAGCTGTAATAACAAAACGAATGGTTGTTTCAAAACCTGAACGCGAACATTTGTCTTCAATTTTTTCGAGTACCTTCGGATCGGTTTTAAAAGTAGCTTTTTCCGGGTTAGCCTCATTTTTTTTAGTGCTGGAAACATAACTCTTCCCAGAATTTTTCCATTTTTTTCCCGCCGGACGAATTAAAATCTGAATAATCCCTGCTTCAAATTCACCAAATTTTGACAAAGCTGAGGTAACTGCAGAAAGAGAATCTGTTGGTAAATCTCGATAAAGACGAATGGGCATATAAGGGGCTTCCTTTTGAACTAAACCACCAAAAACCACTTTTCCCCGTTCTGAAAAAATATTTGGTTCGTCAACTTTTTTGATGTCTGCCATCGGATAATAACCGTAGATTGTTTTTTCGATGAGGTCAATAATCCTGTTTGGGGCAGAAACATAAAATCTAATCTCCGCTTTTTTGCCGATAATTTCAAAAGAAATAACATCATCAACTTCAAGGAACGAAAAAAACCCGGATTTTTTTAAGGAAGAAAAGGAGGAAAACATTTGATCAGCGGCATCAATCTTGATTTCATTCTCTTTAGCTAATTTTACTTCGAGGGTGACCATTTCCAAAGAAATCTGTTCTCTTTTTTTTAAACGAAAATAAATAACTATTAAATAAATAAAAATTAAAGTCAATCCAGCCGCTAAAACAGCAGCTAAACTAGCTAGGCTTATCGTAATCAATCTATCGGTAAAGATTTGATAATTAATCTGGTCCATAAAAAAAGTATATAATAATAAACATTAAACTCAAAATTCAAATGTCAAAATTCAAAATTGAAAGTAAAAAGTCAAAAATTCCATATTTTCTATTAGAACTACTAATTTCTCTTTTGTTGATTATAAATCTAATTAATAGTCAATTAATTTCTCCAATTTATTTTAAGATTATCGACAATAATAAAAAAGCGACTGTCGCTTTTTTGCAAAAAATAAAAATTTTGCCGGAATATCAAAAAATTCTGAAAATGAATAATGTTATTTATGGAAATGCTGTTAGGGAAGAAATTTTAAACCAAGAAAATAAAAAAAAAGAACTGATAAATAATCTTGAACGACAATTAATTATTAACCCGAAAGCAAGGGATATTCTATATGGTCTTTATAAGTTATATTTAGTGGAAGGAGACAAAAATAAGGCGGGAGAATATTTGAGAAGGGCGAAGGAGGTAGACCCGAATTTAAAATAACAAATAACAAATGTTAAATAACAATTGAATAACAAATTATTAATAATCAAACTGTTTTTGGATATTTGATATTTATAATTGGAATTTCAATTGTAGATTCGTTATTGGTTATTTGATATTATCAACCTATGTTGAAACAGGCTCATCTTTATGTTAAGGGCGATGTTATTGGCGTTGGTTTCCGTGCTTGGACAAAAATCCAGGCTAAAATTATTGGGGTGACAGGGTGGGTAAGAAATATTGATGCTGATAGTAGAGTTGAGGCTCAAGTACAAGGAGAAAAAGAAAAAGTCGACCAGATAATCGAGCTAATAAAAAAGGGTCCACCTGTTTCCCATGTTGCCGCCGTTGAAATTTTTTGGCAGGAACCGAAAGAGATCTTTGATGAATTCAAGATAGTTAAATAATTTTTCTTTCCTTAAAACTAAAATAGTCATCTTTGGTAATAATTAAGTGGTCAGAGATTTCGATTCCTAATAATTTTCCTGCTTTGATTAAATTTTGAGTTATGACAAGATCGTCTTTTGAAGGTTTCAATTCACCTGATGGATGATTATGACAGATAATAATTCCCGCAGCGTGATTTTTAATGGCTGTCTCAAAGGTTTCCCTTGGGTGAATTAGGCTGGAATTTAATGTGCCAACTGAAACTGTATCAATGTTAATGATTTTGTTACGGTTATCTAAAGACACCGTCATAAAATATTCTTTGTGAAAGTTAATGATTCTTTCTTTTAAAAACAAAAAAACATCTTTTGGAGATTTAATAACTATACTTTTATTTTTATTTGATTTTTCCTCTTTAATTAATCGTTTGGAAATTTCAAAACAAGCTTTTAGCTGACAGGCTTTGGCTAAACCTAAACCTTTGATTTTCTTTAATTCTTCAATTGAAGCTTCAGATAGTTGAGCTAATGAGCCAAAAACACTGATTACTTTTTGGGAAATATTAACGACCGACTCGCCTTTAACTCCCCGGCCAAAAATTAAAGTTAATAATTCTTGAAGTGATAGTGGCTCAACACCGTATCTGATGAGGCGTTCCCGCGGACGCTCGGCAGCAGGAAGATCACACAAAGTATAAGTTTTCATAGTAATCTTAAATATTATCTTTGATATTTGCACTTTGATCTTTCCTTGTCAACTGCTTATAACCTACAAAATGCGGAATTAGGGTATAGAGACGGGATAAAAATAATGAATATTAGGAGAAGTGTGGACCCGACCGGATTCGAACCGGTGATCTTCTGACTGCCAGCCAGACATTCTAGCCGCTGAACTACGGGCCCTTCGACTCGCTTTCGCTCGCTCAGGATAAACCCTTATATTCTACCATCTATTACCTATTTTTCGTTATACTAAAATTATGGAACAGCATGCAATCCCTCGACAGATTACCACCTTTGAATTCAAATTGATTGGTTTTTTGACAATAAAACAGTTTATTTATTTGGTTATTTCTATCCCTATTGGACTATTAATTTTTTATATTTTTCCTGTTCCTATTTTAAACTTCTTTTTAGGTTTGATCGTTGCCTTGATTGGTGTCGCTTTTGCCTTTGTCCCTATTAACGACCGACCGATGGAAGTTTGGGTAAGAAATCTGATAAAAAGACTGTCTTCTCCAACCCAGTATTTTTTTAAAAAGCAAAATCCTGCTATATATTTTTTAAAAAATTTGGTTTTTACCAATGATCCTCATCGGGTTATGTCTCATATTGACTCACAACAGAAATTGTCAAAATATTTAAATAATAAAGCTCCGACAAATAATCAAAATAGAAAACAGGAGATCAGTGATCTTTTTACCAACTCATTTTCGTCTTTGTTAGGAAAAAAAACTACAAAAACAATCAGTCCGCCACCAACTGTCAATAACCAACCACCGACAAATATCAATGTCAAAGCTCCTGTTTTTACCGGATTAATAAAAAATTATAAACAAATCGCTTTAACTGGAATCCTTGTTTATATAAAAAAAGAGTCTGCCGGCGATCCAATTAGAATATTGAAAACTAATTCCCATGGAGTTTTTGCCACTTACAATCCCCTCCCTCCATCTGAATATTTTTTTGAAGTCAAAGATCCTAAGGGAAATTATTTTTTTGATACAATGAAATTTAGGGTAGAAAATATCAATGAAAAACCAATTGAAATTATATCTAAAGAACTAATATGATAATGACTAAACCAACATCACCGGTCAAGGCCTCAACCCAATCTTTTATTGAAATCGAGGATATAAAAGACGACGTTGTTTTAATGAAAGATTTTTCTGCGGCTTCGGTTATTGAAGTCGGAGCCGTTAACTTTTGGCTACTGTCTACCGAGGAACAATCGTCAATGATCTATGCCTATTCTGAACTATTAAATTCCTTGTCTTTTCCTGTTCAAATTCTGATTATTTCCAAAAAAATTGACGTATCAACTTATCTGGACTATCTTGAAGAAAAAATAAATAAGCAAAGTATTGATATTTTGAAAAAAAGAATGGTAGGTTATCGGGAATTTATCAAAAGTGTTATCAAGATAAATACGGTTTTGGAAAAACGTTTTTTTTTCGTTATCCCTTTTTCTCCGCTTGAAATGGGAATTAGCGGCGCTAATCCTGGTTCAATGAATAAAGAATATGTTATTACCCGAGCCAAAACCGCTCTTTACCCAAAACGGGATAATTTACTCCGATTAATTACAAAAATTGGATTAAAAGGAAGCATTTTACAGCGTCAAGAATTGACCGAACTTTATTATAATCTTTATAATCCATCAGCAACAGGTCGACGATTAGCACCAATTGAGAGTTACACTGATGTCATTATGTCACAGAGTTAAAAGCCGTTGTCCAGTTAAAGGGTTAAAAAGTTAACGAGTTGATGAAATAAAAACCCGTTAACATGTTAACTCGTTAACCGAGTAACTAAATAATATATGAATATTTTCAACCTGTTTCCCAAACCTCAAAGTAATCAATCTCCCACTAACAATCTTAAATCTGTTGGTAGTGGCAATATGGCTGATTTTTTGGCAGCCGGTTCTGTTTCCGTCAAAGATTTGATTGCTCCATCTTATGTTGAAGTGGATTTTAATAGTCTTAAGATCGATGACTATTATTATCGAACTTTATATGTTGTTGGTTATCCTCGCTATGTTTCTCCAAACTGGCTTTATTCTTTAATCACCTTTGATCATCCTCTTTATATTTCCATGTATATTTATCCAACTGAGTCAAAAAATGTTCTTGATGATATGAAAAGAAAAATTGCCGAGATGGAGGCAACAATAGAGGGTGATATTAAAGCCGGCAAAGTGGTTGATCCTACCGTTCAAGTCGCCCTGGACGACGCTCTTTCTCTTCAGGCAGAATTGGCGAAAGGATCGGAGCGATTTTTTCAGTTTGGACTTTATATTACCATTCCCGCTGAATCAGCGGAAAAATTAAACCAGATCACCAAAGAGATTGACTCGGTCTTATCATCTCTTTTAATTACTTCCCGCCAGGCAACACTCGAAATGGAAGAAGGGTTTAAATCGACTCTGCCAACCTTTTATGATAAATTGAGTGTTTGGCGCAATATGGATTCTACTTCTCTTGCAACAACCTTTCCGTTTGCAACAGCTTCCCTTACCCGTAACGAAGGAATTCTTTATGGCCTTAATCAACATGATGGGTCTTTAATTATTTTTGACCGATTTACTTTAGAAAATGCCAATTCGGTTATTTTAGGAAAATCCGGTGGAGGAAAAAGTTTTATGGTAAAACTTGAGGCTTTGAGATTGTTGATGATGGGAACTGATGTAATTATTATTGATCCTGAAAACGAATATGAAAAATTGGTGCCGGCCGTTGGCGGAGAATATGTAGTTTTTTCTTCAGCGTCAAGCTATAAAATCAACCCATTTGATTTAGAGAAAACCAATGCGGGCCCGGACGAACTATCAAATAAAATTCTTGACCTACACTCTCTAATGCGAGTAATTATGGGGGAATTAACTCCTTCTCAGGATGCGTTACTGGATCGAGCTTTAGTCTTAACTTACCGGGAAAAAGGGATTACTCAGGATCCGGAAACATTTTCACTCGAGCCGCCTTTACTTGAAGATCTTTTTAAGGTTTTTGCCGGCATGGAAACTCCCGAGTCAAAAGAAATGGCTAACCGATTGGAAAAGTTTGTCTCTGGTTCTGCTTCCGGCATTTTTAACCAGCATTCAAATTTTGACATAAAAAATTCTTTTACTGTTTTTGGTATTCGGGATTTGGAAGAAAATTTGCGACCGGTAGCTATGTACATTGTCCTTGACTATATTTGGAACCGTGTCCGTCGGGAAAAGAAAAAAAGAGTTTTGATAGTGGATGAGGCCTGGTATTTGATTAAACAAAAAGATTCGGGTGCTTATCTTCACTCTTTTGCTAAGCGCGCCCGTAAATATCACCTGGGACTAACAACCATCACTCAAGATGTTGAAGATTTTTTGTCCACTGACGAAGGCCGGGCAATTATCACTAATTCATCACTTCAAATTATTTTAAAACAGTCAACCGCGGCGGTTGAAATAATCGCTAAAACTTTCTTTTTGACCGGAGGAGAAAAACACTTTTTGCTTCAGGCCGGAGTCGGTGAGGGTCTTTTCTTCGCCGGACACAACCACGTCGGCTTCAAAGTAATTGCATCGGAAGAAGAAAAAGGGTTAATTGAATAACTTTATCGGTACATGACCGGTTTTTCTGTTTGAGGAAGAACTAAACTCATTCGGCGTTCCTTTTTACTGACGCGTTCTATAAAAACTTTGATTTTTTGACCAATTTTCAAATCCTCATTGCCTTTTAGTTTTGAAATGTGAATTAAACCTTCAATTCCTGATTCAAGTTTGACAAAATAGCCGTATTTTTCTCTTCGAGTCACTTCCCCTTCAACCTCTTTATCTTTTGGATACTTTTCCTCAATTATTTCCCAAGGGTCTTTCTGAAGTCTTTTAAGAGAAAGGTTTAATTTAAAATCAGTCATATTTTTTTCAACGACAAAGACATCAATTATCTCCCCAACTGTTACAAATGAGGCGGCATTAGAAACTTTTTCCCATGAAATTTCGGAAATATGAATCAAACCTTCAACTCCTTCAACCTCGCAAAAAACACCAAATTCCGAAGCCCCCAACACTTTGGCTTTATAAATCTTTCCTTCTTTTATTACTTCAAATTTTTTCATTAAATCTTTATGAGAGATCTTCAAAGCCGAGGCTTTTTGAGAAACTACCAAACGATTCTTTTCCTTATCAACTTCCAGAATTTTTACTTTGACTTTATGGCCGCGCATCTTTTCCGGTTGGGAAATAAATGGTTCGGTTAGTTGAATTTTTGGGATCACCCCTCGTATTCCCATAAAGTTGATAAAAACACCACCCTTGCCGTACTCTCCGCATAAAACATCGATTTCTTCTTCTTTATCTTTTTTCTTAATTAAAATGTCCCACTTGCCTTTGTCAAAAAATTTTCTTAAGGAAACGACCGGAAAGCCATTTTTTGATTCTTCGCTAATTATCCTTACTAAAATTTTATCACCCACATTAAGATAAGGTAAATAAGTAGAAATTTCTTTAATTTCAAGTTCCCCTAAGATTGCCTGGGCTTTTCCACCAATATCAAAAATAATTCCTTTTTTCGATATGGAAGTAATTTCTGCTTCAATTTCCTTTCCTTTTTTAAGTAGGATCGGTTTAGTTTTCTTAAGAAGCGAGTCCATGATGTTCATCTGTGTTTTTTTCTCCTTTTTTACCAACAAGAACAATAATATACCAAATAAACAAGTTGTTAGCAAGGGAAATTTGTCAATCCTTGAAATAATAATTATTTTATGTTATATTATAGGGTGTTATGGAAAATATATTACTTCCCTCTTTGGTTGACAGGTTTATAAAACACCTGGAATCCCAAGAAAAATCATCTTTTACAATCGTGGCCTATAAGAAGGATCTTGAACAATTTGTCGGCTATTTGACCACTCAGGAAGTTTCTGATATCCGAGAAGTAAAAAGAGAACATATTGATGGTTTTATTAACAAATTCATTACCGACGGCTATACAAAAAAATCCGCTTCAAGAAAGTTAAATTCTATAAGGACTTTTTTTCGTTATCTAAAAAATGATGGTATCATTGAACAGAATCCTTCACTTGATGTCTCTCATCCAAAATATATTCAGTCGGCTCCAAGAATTTTTTCAAAACTTGAATACCGGGCCTTAAGAGATTTTGCCAAGGAAGAAGCACGAACTTATGCTTTGGTCGAAATTCTCCTCCAAACGGGGATGAAAATCGGTGAATTGGCCGGATTGAAAGTCGGAGATATTAAAGATTCGACCATTCATATTAATTCGTACGGAAAAACACCCGCCCGCGATATCCCTCTAAACAAGGCGGTAAAAAAATCAATTGAGGACTATCTTGGAGACCGCACCAATCAAAATAAAGATGATCATCTTTTTATTACCCGAACCGGACATCCACTGCTCATCAGGAATATCCGCCAAATTATTTCCCGTTGTTTTCGAGAAGTAGGGATTGAAAAAGCCACTGTCAATGACTTTAGAAATACTTTTATCGCTCACCAACTAAAAAACGGGGCGTCTGTAGAATATATTGCTAAATTAGTCGGTCACCGTAGGCTCTCTTCGACCGAGCGCTTCTTAAACGTCGTCAAAGAAGAAATCCAGAAAAAAGAAGGATTGGGAGAGTTGTAAAATTTTAACAGTAATATGTCAGAATCTATAAGACAATCACCTGGGAATCAATTTGATTTACAAAGAGAAAAAATTAAGACATTAAAACAATGGGCTATTAAAACTGATCAAAAAGATCGTAATTCACTTAAAATTGCATTTACAAGGAAAACTTTAAGGTTGGTCGATCATATAAGGGCAGAACAAACCATGGAGAAAGCTTTAAAATTAGAGGCGGAACTCGATTCTAATATAAAATATCAAAGAATAAGTGAATGGGTTAAAACTCTTTCAAAAAAAGAGCCCACAAAAGAAGAACCTAGAATAACAGGAGAACAAGAAAAGCTCTCTTCTTCTCAAAAAACACTTTCTCAAGAAGAAAGGATATATTATGAAAGACGGTTAAAAATAGCTCGGGCACTTGAACGTCCAGCAAATGAAATAGAAAGTTTGGAAAGAATTCTAGGATCGTTGGAAAAACAAGAAATAAATGAAGAAACTCAAACGGTCTTATCTCAAGAATATCGTGAGGCCGTTGAACAATTGAGAGAAGTTTGTCAGAAGGCTTTTAAAAAAAAGGAAAAAATCGTGATTTTTTCTATTCCTATATTTGATAAACCTATCCCCGGCCAACCAGATAAAATAATTGGTCAAAAAGAGTTTCGAGTAGTTCGACTTCAACTGAAAAGCACTTCTTTCGAAGATAGATTTGTCCAAATAACAAAGTATCTTGACGGAACCCTTGACTTATCACTTAAAAGAGATTTTAAAAACGAAAACCCAAACGAAATTACGCCAGCTAGCCATAATACAGTTTCAGCATTTTTTCTTAAAAAAAAGGGGATATATGAAATTAATACTTATATAGATGATTCTATTGCTATAAAACCTGACGGGAACACAAATGTTACAACTTGCTCATTTTTAAGAAAAGACCTGGGCAAAATAGAAGTGCCCGAGCCAACAACTTCTTCACGGCCACTAACTATAGAAGAGATTGGAGCTATTACTAAAGCTCTAAAAACGGCCAAAATAGTTAATCTTAATAAACTTTCTTCAACAAAATAACGCTTAAATTTTCCTCTTGACAACTCCTGTGGACTTGTTTATTATTTGTGGATAAGTTATCCACATAGATAAATTATGTCTTTAATATCTTCTTTCTGGGATGGATTTATAGAAAAACTGGGAAAAAATAAAGAAAATAACCAGGTCGTCTACCCTTTATTAAAACATGCTAAGCCAATTGAGTTGACAGAAGATAAAATAATCGTTTCAGTTGATAGTTCGGGTGCCCAGGAATTCTTAAAAAAAAGATCTAATTTAATCGAGTCAGCCCTTTTTGATCATTCACAAAAAAAACTTGAAATCGAGTTTATTATTAAAACTCCTTCTAAAAAAAGCGTTACCCCACCCCTTCTTTCTTTTGAGCCAAGTATAGAAGATATTTTTGCCAAATCAGGATTAAACAAAAAATATAATTTTGATAACTTTGCTGTCTCTACATCCAACCAAGTTGCCTATGCAGCTTCTCAAGCGGTTGTTAAAAATCCCGGGAGCGCCTACAACCCTTTATTTTTATATGGAGGAGTGGGCGTAGGAAAAACTCACATAGCCCAATCTATTGCTAAAAAAATTCTGGAGGAGGACCGAAATAAAAGGGTTTATTTTTGTCCCGGGGATAATTTTACCAATGAATTAATTGAATCTATTAAAGAGAGAGCTACGGGAAAATTTCGGAAAAAATATCGTTTTTTAAACTTATTAATTGTTGATGATATTCAATTTATAGCTGGAAAAAATGCAGTCCAAGAGGAGTTTTTTCATACCTTTAACGCAATCGCCTCTGTAGGAGGTCAAATAATTTTAACCTCCGACAGACCTCCAAGTGCAATTAAAAACCTCGAAGACCGACTACACTCGAGATTTTTAGGTGGTTTGACTGTTGATATTCAACCACCGGACTTTGAGCTAAGGTCAGCAATTTTATTGATTAAGGCTAAAGAAAAAGGAATAGATATTGACATTGAAGCGGTTAAGGTTATTGCGGAAAGAATAACCGATTGTCGTGGCCTTGAAGGTACTCTTCTTTCTGTTTATGCTAAAATTTTAGGAACTAAGGAGAAAATTGACTTGGAAGCGGTTGAGGTGTTTTTTTCACAAAATAATGGAGAAAAGAAAAAAAGGATTAACCCTTCCGAAGTAATAAAAACGGTTTGTTCTTTTTACAACATTAAACAGTCCCATCTTAAAAGTCCCTCTAGAGTGGCTTCGATTGCTTTTTATCGACAAATAACCATGTATATTCTTGAAAAAGAATTAGGATTGACCTTAATTGAGGTTGCAGAAATGTTAAATAGAAAAGATCATACCACGGCTCTTCACGCCAAACAAAAGATCGGCAACCTTATTCTTCGCGACCCAAATTTAAAAAAAGAGGTTGATATAATCACCCAATCATTATTTCAATCAACATAGTTTCCACTGTTCCTGCACATCTGTTTTTTTCAGTTCTTTTTGTCTTGAAAATCTATTCTTGTTTTTATACACTTATACACACATTCTATTACTACTATAAATAGATTAAAAACAACAAATATGAAAATTCTTTTACAAAAAAATGAGTTTTTGGAAAAAATAGAACTATCTTCCCGTTTTGTTTCTTCTAAACTGTCATCCTCAACTTCTCTTCAGGGGGTTTGCCTTATTGGAGAAGAAAAATACATTCATCTTTATTCAACCGACTTGAATTATTATTATCATTCAATTTTAAGGAATGAGAATAATAATAAGTTTAAAATAATTATTGAACCTAAAAAAATTATTGAATTTTTATCTCTTCTTCCTGAACTAAAAATAGAAATAGAAATAAAAGAAAAGGCCATAATTATAACCCAGGGAAAAATAAAAGGGCAGTTCCCTCTTTTTTCTGATCAGGACTTTCCTTTCCCCCCAAAAAAAACAGAAGGAAGACAAAAAATAAAAACCTCTTTTTTCAAAGAAAACCTCCCCTTTCTTCTTTTTGCCGCCTCAAACGACGAGACCAGGCCTGTTTTAACAGGAATTAACTTTGTTACCAACGACGAAAACCTTCAGCTTGTAGCAACCGATGGTTTTAGGCTTTCTCTCTTAACACTAAAAAAAGACCTCCCTTTTTCTTCAATGATTATTCCCGCGGGTTTTTTAGAGAATACACAACGACTTATTAATAAAGAAATAGAAATAGAGTTTAGTTATTTTAAAAATGAAAAACTTTTAGCTTTTTTTATTGGGGATAACAACATTTATGTTCGGATGATTGAGGGAGAATATCCCCCTTTTGGGAAGGTCATTCCAACCGAGAAAAAGACCACCATAACCATTGAGGCCGATGAGTTTTTAAGAAGCGTAAGGTTGGTTTCTGTTTTTTCTAAGGAGTTTTCCAATATTATAATAATGGAGGCGGGAAAAGATTCGGTAAAATTTATTCCAAAAGTAGGACAAGGAGAAGAAGATGTTGTTTTTCAGGATGCAAAAATTGAAGGAGAACATCTTAAAATTGCTTTTAACTATAAATATTTAATTGATTTTTTGAATCACACCCCAAAGAAAAAAATTATAGTAGAATTACTAAGGCCAGACGCCCCAGCCGTTTTTAAAATAGAAGGGATTGATAATTTTTTTCACATCATTATGCCAGTGAGAATACAGGAATAATATGGAAAGCTTTGTTTTAGATACAAACCTATTTTTTAATATTGGGGCTGGTTTAGGGATGGGGAAAACCACGGAAGAAATTGTTGTTAAACTGACAAAAATAATAAAAAGACTTAAAAAAAATTCTAAAGCTGTTTTTTATATGCCCCCTCGGATAGTTGATGAATTCTTAAGCTTCTTTGAAAACAAAGAACAAGAGTTTATAAAAAATTTTTTATCAGTGGTGAATGTTAAATCCCCTAATCCCGCAATTACAGATTTTTCCAGCCAGATTTTTTACAAATTAATTGAAGACATCCGTAACCGTAGTTACCGCGGTTTAAATATTGCTGAGGAAGAAATTGTTAAGGCAGGCGAAATGACGGCGGGCAAAAATTTTAAATCAAAAAAAGACTTTCAGATAGCAATTGGAAAATTTATAAAAAACTTTCGTGATCGTTATCGTAATGCAACCCGGACAGGATTTTTGGATAGTGTGGCTGATTTAGATTTAATTGTTTTATCCAAAGAAGTCGACGGTTTTTTAGTTACCAGCGACGAAGGTGTTTTATCCTGGGGAAGAACCTTTGGAATTAAAGAGATGCCATCCTCAGTCTTTCAGAAACGACTCGAAGATCTTCTTCTTTAGATGTTTCTTCTTCATCTGGAACAAGGATAGAAACCCAATCCAACATCTTGTCTGTGATGGTTTTTTGCGGAGTTTCTTGATAAAGAAGGTGAGCAGATAAAATAGTAATTAATTTTTTTTTCATTTCTTCGGTAGGAACGACCAAATAGAGGTGATAAAAATATGGAGACCGGGAAACAACTGTCAGCGTATAAAAACCGAATCTCTTTCCAAAATAAAAATGTGAAAGCATTTCCCAACGTAAAGTAACTCCGGCCGCATCAATTCCAAAAGTAGTAATTTTGTTTTCGACATTTGGAGGCGGGGTAATTGTCAGAACATAAAAAATAAAAATCAAAGCCCAAATAGGGATAATCAGGATTTTATCTCCGAAAAAAAACACAATGAGAGACAATAGAAAAGCTAAAGACAGATAAAATCTGACAATCAAGGATGACTGTTTTTTATAGGGGCGCAGTGGGGCTTTCCATGAAAATTTTACCTGGGGGTTTTCATTCATATATATAGAATACTAATAAAGTTGAACCCTGTCAATTATATGATATAATAAATACTATATGGATAGTTTTAATAAGGTAATTTCATTTGTTTTGGGTTTAGTTGTCGTTTTAGTATTTTTTGCTGTAATTACAGGCAGAATTAATTTAAAAAGCAAAACAAGTTCAGTTTCAAATTCTACTTTGACACCAACCCCTATTCAAAAAAACAGTAGTGGTTTTTTTGGTTTTTTAAAACCAAATGCCAGTCCAACCCCCACCTCTACCCAAAAACCGTTGCCCTCAGTCACAATAGACACAAATAGAAACAATATCTATAAACAAAATAATCAGGTTTCTAAGTCTTCAAAGGCCACGTCGATTCCTTCAACCGGTCTCCCAACTTTGTTTATTCCAACCCTCTTTTCAGGTTTAATTGGGGGTAGTCTTTTGAGAAGATCCGGAAAGAGATAAAAGGTTATTCTCCAAACCCTGGTATCTTCAATATTCCCGAAGCAATGAACCTGACAACAAAAACCGAACCTAAGGTAAAGATTAAGCCGGCAATTGCTCCAAAAACCACCCTTTTTCCATAGTTGAGTTTTTCAGGATTAGCTTGAGAAGTGGCAATAACAAACGAGCCGTATAAAAGATAAAGAAAAGCAATACCGCCAGCCATGGAAAAAACAATATTCAATAATGATTGAATAACGCCTCCCCCTTTCTCACTAAATCCTCCATCGCCACCCTTCAAACAACCTAAAAAAGTATATTGACGTCCCGAAGTCGGCGCGATTGGTAAATTAGTCTCCGGGTCAACCGCTAAACTTTCCATAGCACTTGGATCAGGATTGATATTAGGATAAATGCATTTTTGACAGGCTGGCCAACTTTTTGGGGCCGGATTGGGTGGACAAAACCCACAAAGATCACAAGCGGCATATCGAGGAGCATTAGGGTCAACCGTCGGTGTTTGAGCCAAAACATTACCAATGATGCCGGCTGATACCAAAAAAATAAAAATAAAAACAAATATTTTTTTCACATTTTTAGTATAGCAAAAAAATATTATAATGATCCTATGAAGAGATTTTTTGTCGGAGTATTTTTAATAGTTTTATTTTTGCCGTTTCTTATAACGGTTAAGGCTGACGAGTTAGACGATATTAATAATGCAATAAATTCTTTAAAAAAAGACTTAAATAGTAAAGAAGCAGACTATCAAAGTCTGACTGTAAGGTTAAACGAAATAAAGAGTAAATTAAGCAGTCTGGAACAGGCAATAAATCAAAAGGAGATCGAGGTAAAAAAAGGAGAGGAAGCTTTGACTTATCAAAAAGAACTTCTTAACGAAAGAGCCAAGTCGTATTATAAAAATGTTAACAAAAATTCAACACTTTTTTTTAGTGTCCTGGTATCTGATGACCTATCAGCTTCTTTAAGAAAAATTTTTTATCAAAAATCGCTTGTTGACGAAGATAAAAGGATGATTATTAAAATTGTTCTTTATGTAAAGAATCTCGAAGAAATTAAAAAAAATTTGGTGACAGAAAAACTGGAACTGGCGAGATTAAAAGTAGAAGTTGATGAACAATCTCAAATAATTGCCAAAGAAATTGCCGGCAAACGACAGGAAATTGCTGTCCTCACCGCAAGGCAACAACAACTTATAGCCAGTAGGATTGCTGGATTAAATCTTTCGAGGTCGGCAGGTTCGGCAATCCAATGTGTTGACGATAGAAATTTAGATCCTGGATTTGGGACAGGTTTTGCTTTTTACACATATGGCATACCTCATAGAGTTGGAATGAGTCAATATGGAGCGTATGGAAGAGCTAGTAGAGGAAATCAAGATTATAAGACAATTCTAAACGCGTATTTTCAAAATATGACAATTGAATGTCATGATATTCCAGGAGAGATTCAAGTAGATGGATTTGGAGGAAAACCTTTTGAAGAATATATAAAAGGCGTTGTAAATAAAGAGATGGGGGCAGACATCCCGGAAGCCTTAAAAGCTCAAGCGGTCGCCGCTAGAAGTTTTGCTTTAGCATCAACCAATAATGGATCGAGTTCGATTTGTGCTTCTGAAAATTGTCAAGTTTATTCAGATGCGCGTAGAGATGCGGCGAACGGTGCGGTTGATGCTACAGGAACAAGTATTTGTGGTGGAGGAAAGGCTGAAGTAATGGTTTCAGGTGGGCAGCCGATTAAAACATGGTTTGCTTCTACTTTCGGAGGCTACGCTCATACCTCAGCCGAAGTTTGGGGAGGGAACACCTCTTGGACAAAAAATTTTGCCGATACATCTTCCGGGATTAGCAGTTTTTCCGATTTAAATTCAAATGCCTATGATAAGGAATCGAAGTGTTTTTATACTGCCCAAGGCTCCCGTGGAGAATATGGGAAATCGGCCTGGCTTCGGCCGTCAGAAGTAGCAGATATTGCCAACACTCTTTTATTGGTAAAAAAAGATTCGGGTACCACTGATAATCTTTATCAAACGGATAAATCTAATCCAGTAGGAAAGGAAAATTGGAGTCCAGATAAAGTAAAATCAATGTTAAGCAATCCTTTTAATAATGTTACAGATGTGAGAATAACTGGTGTGGATTTTGGAAGCGGTAGGACAACAGAAATAGCAATTATTGAAGGAGGAAGAGAAGAAAGATTTGGAGGAGATGAATTTAAAAACAGATTTAATTTGCGTGCGCCAGCGAACATTTCAATCGTCGGCCCGCTTTTTAACATTGAAAAAAGGTAATGATTTCTAGTATGATGTAAGTAAGTTGTAGTAAATATGAAAAAAATTTTGATCACAACTCTTTTAATTTTAGGAGTTTTATTAATAGTCCCTATTTCGGTTTCAGCCACGACTTTTGATTTGATCGCTCCCTCAGGTCAGTTAACCAGAGGTCAGGAAGTGAAGTTTACAATCAATATTGACACGGAAGGAAACTCTTTGTCATCAACCTCAGTTGGGATGACTTATGAGACTCAGTATTTGGAATATGTTTCTGTTTCTCCCGGCGATACTTTTACAACGGTTTCTTCTGACGTCCAGGAATTAGGAAAATTTATTATTACCGGAACATCGACAACGCCATATTCTGGGTCAGGTACCTATGCTTATGTAACCTACAAACTAATTGCTACAGCACCCGGGGAGACTGAACTTTGTGTTCTTTATAATCCGCAAACCCCCACCCCAATCCCTACTACTGGACCTACTTCTCCACCAGTCCCAACTTCTTTACCAAAAACTGGGGAAAGTAAATCCACTGTCCAAGGAGTCATATTGGCGTCACTTTTTTTTGTTGCGGCCGGCATTGGACTTTTTGTTTTCAAAAAAACATGAAAATATTGACTTTATTTAAAAAAAATCTGTTTTATTTAGCTATAGTTTTCTTTTTTCTTTTTTTTATTGGAACAGTTGTTCCATTATCAGCTCAAACTGCGGTTGAGACCGTTCCCTTCACTCCTTTATTGTGTCCGGATAAAAATGGTCAAAGAGGTGTTTGCGATCCTGAACTTGGCACAATTTACAAACAGCAAGGTAAAGGGGAAGAATGTGTTGGAGGTGATTATGAAAAGTTTAAAACAGATCCGGCGAAATATCATATTTGGGTTGAAGATAGCGAAGTTACCGCACAAGGAAAATCTAATGATAGAGCCCGTCAATTTATCTACTGGGTGACAACCCATGCGGCCATTGACAATCATCCGGTTTTGACTAAAGTTTGGGGAACGGCTAGGAATCTAAGTTATTTTTTTGTTGTTTTGACAGCTGCTCTTTTAGGCCTGGGAATTATTATTGGTCAGCGAACCAATTTTGAGACGGGAATTAAACTTTGGCCGGCCATAACAAAAATTTTATTGGCGATTCTTTACATTGCTTTTTCCGCCACCATTGTTATCACTATTGTTCAGCTGTCGGAGGTGATGATGAAATTTTTTATCGAAAATTTAGGTGGAAACGATCTTTTTAATATCTATTTTTCCGGAATCAGCCAAGAAAAAAATTATGTCAATTTTGTTGGTTGCCGAGATTTAAATATTCGTGTTCAAGAAGCGGCCAAAACAGAAATGTTGATATTAAAATTAACAAACTTAAGTCATTATTTTATGGGGGGAATGCTGTTGTTAAGAAAGGTAATTTTGTGGTTTTTGCTTTTTGTTTCTCCATTTTTAGCAATTCTTTTATCGTTTTCTTTTATAAAAAATGTCGGAATGATATGGATCGGAGTTTTTTTCCAATGGGTTTTTTATGGTCCTTTATTAGCACTCTTTTTAGGAGGAATGGCGTCAATTTGGAAGTATGGAATTCCTTTTGTTTTTGATTTTTCCCGAATTAATACTGCGGCTGGTTATATTTATCCAACCGCCATTAATATCCTTTATGGAGGGCCGGCTCAAAAATTGGCGACGGTTAATAACGGCAATTATATCGATACCTATGCTGAATACATTATCACCTTAATTATGTTATGGGCGGTGACAATATTTCCATGGTGGTTATTACGAATTTTTAGAGATTACTGTTGCGAAGGAATCAACGCTATGAAAAATATAATGTTGTCTAATTTAAATCCCGGGCATCCAAACGGACCATCTCCTACGCCAACTCCAACTCCGGCCAATATCAGTCAGAAAGTTGGAGTTGAGATGAAAATTCCAAGAGAAATAGGGACAATGGCGACGACCAAAATAGAAACAATAGAAGAAATAAAAAAAGCAAAAACTGAGGATATTAGCCGATCTCTTAATATTAAAGCATCTAATATCACCGATGTTGCCCACTTTGAAACCAACAAAACGGTTAACGAAACTGTGAGCAAAAACATTAATTACTTAAAAAATCCAATCCAAGCTTCGACTCCAGCCGAAAGACAAAAATATATGAATATAAGAAGCGAACTTTCCAGTCGGGCTTTAAAAGCCGACCCGATCGCCAATCGATTCATAAGATCATTTATTGTTTCAAGAATTAACATTGCTGAAAAAGAAAATATTATCAAAACATTACCAAAGACTACCGAAATTTTGACTCCCGACACGAAAAAAAACATTGAGGAAATAATCGCAGTTTCTCCAGCAGTAACCTTAGATGAATATGAACAAGTAAAAAAAATGTGGACCAATGCTTATGAAAAAGGAGAAATTCCAAAGACAGAGAATATTCGCTCCCGTAGTGAGTGGGTGGAAGGTGATATTGTTTTGATTACTAATACATTAAATAAATTATTATCTGACGATAAAACACTAAAAGCCCAGGCCCTTGACGAAATTGGTTTTATTTTACCGATATTTTTAGTTAATAATCTTTCTGGAGATCAGTTGGTAACTTATCTTAAGGCTAAAATTGAGGCGGCTCGAACCGTTAAAGATCTTTTGGACAGGGAAAAAGAAGTGACAGAAAGACTTAAGGCAGGAGCGAGAGAAACGATTGAAGTTTTAAAACCAAAAAAGAAAGAAGCAGAGAAAACAATGGAATTAAAAGCAGAACTAAATAATTAAAGATTGTTTACTAAACTTCGTCAGAACTTCAATTTGTTTACTCTCTTTGATTAATATCGTGTCCTCCACTCTCATCCCCCATTTATCGTCAAAGTAAACTCCCGGCTCAATTGTTACTATTTGATTTGGCAATAGAACATCGGTTGAGGTAAAGGAAATTTTTGGAAATTCGTGGACTTGGAGGCCGACACCATGGCCGGTTGAATGCTGATATATTGGTAACTGTTTAACAGTTGTCAGTTTTCGGCAGAACTGGTCGATGGCAACAGGATTATTATCAGTTTTTAACTGATTGATGGTTTTTTTTTGGGCATCCAAAAGATTGTTATAAATATTAGCTGTTTCGTTTGCTGGTTTTCCGACAAAAATCATTCTGGTGATATCAGAACAGTAGTTTTGATACTTAGCGCCAAAGTCAATTAAAACGATTGAGTTATTTTTAACCTTTTTATTATCCCCTGATCTGGTATCGTAATGAGGAACGCTGGAATTTTCATCAATGGCGACAATCGGATAAAAGGCCAAATTATGATTTTTTTCTTTGAGCCAGAACTCAATTTTAAAAGCAATTTCTCTTTCTGAAGTTCCAATTTTTATCGTTTTAACAATTTCTTCCAAACATTGGTCGGCGATCTGACAAGCAGTTCTGATATTATTAATTTCTTCTTTATCTTTTATTTCCCTGATTTTAATAATAAATTTTTCAAAAGCGACTAACTCAATGTTTGTTAAAAACTCTTTCAATCTATTTAATTCATTAACTTTTAAATCGTCTCCCTCAAATCCAAGTCTTTGAATTTTTTCTTCCTCAACAATTTCTATTAAATGTTTTGTTAATCCCTTCTCCGGCGTTATAACTTTTAACTTTTGATTTTCATTTTTGACTTTTGGATTTTGACTTTTGACATATCTTAGGTCTGTAAATAAGTAAACATTTTTCTTCGTCACCAACAACCATGCTTCCCTTTCATTATCGGTTAAAGTCTTAAACCCAGTTAAATAAAGAATATTGTAAAAATTCGATACCAAAAACCCGTCAAGATTTTTTTCTCGCAAAATTTTTCTTAATTTATTGATGTGTTGTTGTGGCATAGAAGGTAATTATATATTAATCTTTAATAACCAACCGTTACACAACCGCCGCGGTTGTATGACGGGTGGCTATAATAATATAGACAGTTTTGTTAAAATGGGATATGCTCAGAAGACTGATAATTTTTACAATAGTTTTAATAATTACAATCCCCGTCTTGTTTTATTCATTTCAATATTTTTCCCGGGCCGCCGCAATTAAAGCCAATATTGTTATTGATGTTGCTAAAACTTCCGGACCGTTTCCGGATCGCTGGAAAGCCCTAGCTCAAGGAGGTGAGGAATCGGGAGTAAGGATGTTGGAACCGGTTGTCTCCCAAATCGCCGGACTTTATCCCCGCTACATCCGTCTTGATCATATTTATGATTTTTATGAGGTAGTTAGTCGTAACTCATCAGGAAATCTAAGTTTTGATTTTTCTAAATTAGATCAGACTGTTTGCGACATCTATCATGCTGGCGCCAAACCATTTTTTTCATTAGGTTATATGCCGCAGATAATATCTGAAGATAGTTCTCTTATTGGCAAACCGAAAAACTGGAATGAATGGAGTTTTTTAGTTCAAAAAACCATCGAACATTACAGTGGTAAAGAAATGGCATTACCCTGTGGAGCAATGGATAATTTTTGGAAGACTGATATTTATTATGAGGTCTGGAATGAGCCGGATCATGAAACTTTTGGTAAATGGAAGTATCAATCAGGCGGTAAAAGCTATAGCGACCTTTATTTTTATTCGGTGAAAGGAGCACAGCAGTCACAAAATGTCTTTTCTTTTAAAATTGGTGGACCGGTAACAACGGCTTTATACAAAAATTGGATTCAGAAATTTTTAGATTATGTCATTACCAATAATTTGAGAATCGATTTTATCAGCTGGCATCATTATTCGAAAAAAACCAATGACTTCACTGACGATATTATTAAACTGAATAAATGGTTGGGTGAGTCACCAAAATATGACCGATATGAAAATCTGCCAAAAATCATTTCAGAGTGGGGATATGACAGCGAAAAAAATCCAATTGCCGATACAGAAGTTGGAGCAGCTCATACAGTTGCCTCATTAAGAAATTTAATCAATGCCCGGTTAGAACAGTCATTCCTATTTGAAATAAAAGACGGACCAATTCCTTCTTGGGGTATCCTAGCTTACGATGGAAAAGAAAAACCCCGTTATCAAGCCCTAAAACTTTTGAATGCTTTGGAAGGAAACCAGTTGATAGTTGATGGTGAAGGTAGTAATGTTAGCGTCATCGCAAGTAAAACTGAGGAAAAAGTGGTATTAATTTTAACCAACTATGATGAGTCCGGCCGAAATTATGAAGCAGTTCCGGTGACTTTCAAAAATTTAGACGGAATTAAGTATAAATTGACAAAAAAATATTTGGATGGACGATCCGAGATCTCGTTAAATCTTAAACCCGAAGACGGCGAATTAAGATTAAATAATGAAAGATCAATTATTATGCAAGCCAATGCCATCGTTGCACTTGAATTAACAAAGACAGAATAAGTT
>Ga0172375_10000845_pt1:5000-49530 | contig 49530 bp, 44 predicted proteins | sample LakKiv1m_FD_114537 | JGI IMG/M metagenome (GOLD analysis project Ga0172375, IMG submission 114537) | Freshwater microbial communities from Kabuno Bay, South-Kivu, Congo - kab_092012_11.1m | ecosystem: Environmental > Aquatic > Freshwater > Lake | place: Democratic Republic of the... | reverse complement strand
GTGGAGGGAGGAATATAATCATTTCCGACCCCACAGTTCCAAGAATTACCGGCCACCGGCACCGGAAGCTAAATTATTACCGGTACTGACTTAACAAGTGGTAGCGTTACTGGGGGCAGGCCAGAAAAGACAAACGAAATCGTAATAACCACGGAAAGCACCCGGAGAAGCCTGGTACCATGATACATACGCCACCTCTTTATATCTGATACTTTATGTACGTATAATCCATAATTCAATTCTTAATGCTGGATTAAATTATTTTGTTCTGATATCAAAATACGGATGATTGGTGTAAAAGATTAGCAGTCTATTGTTTAACACTAATCCTTTATCCAGGCACTCACTATTCTATCATCATAGTAAGGTATGATTTGTCACATTATAAAGATATTGTAAGGAGTTGTCAAGGGGGCATGTCATACCAATTTATCACCTTGTTTATAAAGGGATCTTAAGTCACTACTCGGCAATCCTGCGGATTCACGAGCCGCCCGCCGTACCCCGTCTTTTTAGTCGTCCTGCCTCGTTGATTACCAGCCCGCACAGCCCCGTCTCAAAAACAGTCTGAGTCCCCTGTATTATCTCTGATACTCAGACATAGTTTTTAACATCACATTTTATTTCGCTTTTGGTTGAATGTTCTGTCGTTTTACCCTATGGTATAATAATTGTTAGCTTTCCAGCTTACGTTCCGCGAGGAGTTTAAATGGGAGGAATACCGTTTAACCATTATAGTGCTTTTCTTCGGTACCACAGCATAATAAGTAATAAACAAGACTCAATAATCAAGGGACAAGGAAAAAACAATTAAATCGGCGGAAGTAGTTCAGTGGTAGAATGCCTCCTTGCCAAGGAGGAGGTCGCGAGTTCGAATCTCGTCTTCCGCTCCAGCCGGCCGGAGTGGCGGAATAGGCAGACGCGACAGTCTCAAAAACTGTTGAGGGGAAACCCTCGTGACGGTTCGACCCCGTCCTCTGGCACCATTTACCCTGCCGCGTTGTGTAGGGGTAGCACGGGAGACTTTGGATCTTCTAACCCAGGTTCGAATCCTGGCGCGGCAGCCATTTATAAGCCATCAGTCTTCAGCTTTCAGGCGTCAGCTTTCCGTTGTTAGCTCTCTACTTTCAGGTACTTGTGCGCTTCTTTCAATAAAGCCGGGATCTGTAGTTTCTGCGGGCACTTTTCCAGACACTCGTTGCATTCCTGGCACTTGTCCGCCTGCTGTTCTTTCTTGAACCAGACGCCGCCGTTGTAAATTGCCCGCGAGTTCTGCGGGAAGTTATAAATCACGCCTTCGTTGTACATCTCGAAAACGCGCGGTATGTCCACGCCGTGCGGGCATGGCATGCAGTAGCGGCAGGAAGTGCAGTTCACCGGGGTCAGGGAGCGGTAGGCTTCCTTGACCTTTTTAATCAACTCCAACTCTTCTTTCGTCAGTTTAGCTGTGCCGGCGGTCTCGGCGATTTTCACGTTCTCGAGCACGTGCTCCATCTTGCTCATCCCGCTTAAAGCCGTGGTCACTTCCGGGTGGTTCCAGACCCAGCGGAACGCCCGTTCGATGGGGGAGTGCGGCACCGGGGCGCTGTCCCAGATTTTTTGCACCGGTTCTGGGGGCACCCGGCTTAGTCTGCCGCCGCGCAGGGGTTCCATCACCACCACGGCGATGCCTTTTTCCGCCGCGTACTTCAGGCCGGCGGTCCCGGCCTGGTATTTTTCATCCATAAAATTGTACTGGATTTGCGCCATCGTCCAGTTATCATAGCCGTCGATAATCTTCTTGAAGGTCGCCAGGTCGTCGTGGAAAGAGAAGCAGATGTGCCCGATGCGCCCGGCGGCAATCTGTTTTTCCGCCCAGTCGAAGTATTTTACTTCCCGGATTTTCGTCCAGACGCCGCGGTGCAAGCCGTGCAGCAGGTAAAAGTCGATTTTGTCCGTCTGCAGACGTTTTAATTGCTCTCCCAGGATGCGGTCGCAGGCTTCGTAGGAAACTACCTGCGCGGAGGGGATTTTGGTGGCGATTCTGGTTTTGGCGCGGTAGCCGTCCTGCAGGGCTTTGCCCACCAGCACCTCGCTCTTGCCGCCGTGATAAACGTACGCCGAATCGATGTAGTTGACGCCGTGGTCGAGGGCGTAGCGTATCATTTGTATCGCCTGCGGCTCGTCGATATCCGTCTGCACCCGGTTGACGACCGGGAGCCTCATGGCGCCGAACCCCAGCGCGGAAACTTTCCAGTCCAGTTTGCCGAATTTGCGGTACTGCATTTTTGATTTCCTTTCTGTTTATCGTATTTCCCTCTTTCAGAAAGAGGGATGAAGGGAGATTTAGTGAATTTATTTTCACAAATCCCTCTGTATCTCCCTTTAACTAAAGGGAGAGTAAAAAATACGGCACTATTTTATTTCCGGGTAAACGGGAGAGCCGGCTTTCATATAGCGGTTGAGGTGCCGCATGGTGGCGACCAGTTGGTCCTTTTCGTAGAGCCAGCTGTCAAGCCAGTACAGTTCGGTTTTGCCGGTGACCGCGAGGTTGATAATTTTATTCACGACACGGTATTCCACGCCCACTTTCACCGGGCCGTTGACCATTCGGTACTCGTTGGCGCCGAAGAACGGCACTCCCGGGAATCGCAGGCTGTCGTAGATATGGAGCGTCTCGAAACAACCGCTCAGCGGCACGATGGGCGGACCCCAGGGTGATTTCCCTTCGTACCAATCGATTTTATCTTCGGCGTGACTTAAACGGCCGGCGACGGAAGCCGGGGTGATGATGACCTTCTGTTCCACGGTATCGCCGACGTTAACCGATTTTAAAATGCGCAAGTCGGCGCGGTTGACCTCTTTAAATTCGATGAGGTCGAGGTGGCTTTTCGCTCCCGGGTTGCCCGCGGACACGGTGCCTTCCATCGCCACCCGCCCGTCTTTCATCTCGACGTAGCCTTTCACCTGGACGTCTTTAGCCCCGGCCGGGGGCAATTCGATGACGGCGCGGACCTCTTCATCGTGAATCGTGGCGTAGGTAAAAAACATGCTCAGGCAGCCCCTCTCGAACCAGCTTTTCCCGAACACCTGCTGCAGTAAAGGGGCAAAGAGGTCGAAGTGCACCGTCCCGGCGACCGTGCCCCCGCGCATGCCGATTTTTTGGGCTGTAGAGTCTTCGTGGATGGAGCCTTTCATTCCCTGCCCGGCGTTTATGCCGCGGCGCCAGGCTCCGTAAACCTTGCCGTTAATAATCTCCGCCATCAGTCGCCCCTTTCGGTACCGTTTTGCCGCGCCGGTACATTACGGGTGTTATTATAAAGGTTTTAAAAAGAAACTGCACCTTGATATCCGCCGTGATATAATTTAGGGGTTAATAGCGCGGGGGGAGAACGAATGAGAAATAGCAACTGGCGGCGTCTCAGCCTGGCGGCGGCGCTGGCGTTAATATTAATGATATCCGCCGGCTGCGGCGGGGGAGGGGTAAAGGTGAAGGACGGGGACAAGGTGAAGGTGGATTACACCCTGACACTGGATGACGGGACGGAAGTAGACTCTTCCGCCGGCGGCGAGCCGCTGGAGTTCCAGATGGGCACGGGCGCCGTGATTAGCGGTTTTGAGGAGGCGGTGCTGGGGATGACGGTGGGGCAGACCAAGAAAGTAAAAATAGCCCCCGCCAACGGCTACGGCGAGCGGGATGAAACGCTGGTGCAGATTTACGAGCGCAGCAAGCTGCCGGAAGGGCTGGATCCGGAAGTCGGGATGTATTTGCAGGCTTACCGCGTGGACGGCTCGACGATACCGGTGCGGATTGTGGCTTTTAATGACACGACGGTCACGGTGGACGGTAACCACCAGCTCGCGGGACAAAACCTGAATTTCGTCATCACCCTGGTGGAGATTGTGGAATAGCCCGCGGGGGCGACCCTGTGAAATCCGATTGCTCTTTAATTAGCTGATTGGTATAATAAAACATTGTGGGCAAACTACGGGCGCGTTTGCCTCATTTCAAACCTTCCCCGATAGCTCAACGGTAGAGCGGGCGGCTGTTAACCGCTAGGTTCTAGGTTCGAATCCTAGTCGGGGAGCCAACTTTGACGATTTGTGCAAGCAAACACCTGGTCAAAGGGTTTTACGAGTTCAAAATCGATCTTTCTGCCGTCTAATTTCAAGTTCTGAAGTGTCATTTTGATCAGTTGCCTTTTTTCGTCCGCTTCGGAACTCATAAACAAATCGTAGGCTCTGTTGGCAAGTTTTAAAATATATTCAGCAGTTATGTAGTATTCTTCGTCGGCGACGCCTAACTTTGAGATCTCCCCTCTCAGTTCTTGTTGTTTTAACCGGTAATTTTCACTTAACTTGTTAAAAACACCCTCGGTTATTTTGCCATCTAATTTGTCTTCATACATCTTTTCAATGCGAGTTTCGTATTTCTGGTAATCACCCTGATAGCTTTGCAACATGGTCGAATGAAATTGGGTCTTATCTTGATGCGAATTTCTTAAAGTCCCCACTATTTGTTCGATAACGTCTGGGGGAATTTGTAAATTTTTATACATCCGTGCGAATTGGGCAGTAAGTTCTTCCTCTCTAACATAACCGGATTTATGGTTTCCCTTGTATCCGGTGCAATGATAATAAACATATTTACCCTTTTTTATTTCTGGTGTAATCATACAGCCACAGGTAGCACAACTAATCATTCCCCTATAAATATAAGGTAATCCTGCAAACTTGGAGTGCTTTTTCATATATCCGGCTTTTATTCGCTGGACTTCATCAAATAGCTCCCTGCATATTATGGTCTCATAGTTATGGGGGTATTCTTTACCAGAATAAAGGATGGTCCCGCAGTAGAAAGGATTCTTCAAAATGAAGTCAACATAGCCCTTTGAAAAAAGTAGGTTAAACTCTGTTTTTAACCTACTTTTTATTTCGAGTAAAGAAGAGACTCCGGTCGCGTACCTTTCATACATCGATTGCACAACTTTAGCTTCAACTGGCTCAACAACCACCCATTTCTTTTTATCTTCTTGAATAATATTCCTATAACCAAATGGCGCTTTGCCAGGTAATAGTCCATTGCTCAGCATATATGCAGCTGAGTTCTTTGCATCTTCTTTGAGTCGGTTTAAGTATTGCTTCGCAAGGAAAACTCTTAAATCCCAGTCCTGAATGTCTCTCCCAGTAGTATCCCTTTTAATTATCAGGTGATCATAGACGAAATGTATTTCCTTATTATGGTTTAGCCTTAAATCGTCAATTAACACCGCATCCCTGAAATTCCTGGTGACCCGGTCTACTCGATAAGCGATAATCGCCCTTATATCTGCATTCGCTTTTACATAATCGACCATCTCCTCGAATTTCTTTCTGATTTTGTAATCCGCTGTTTCGCTGAAGACAAATTCGCGCTCAACTTCCAGCCCCCTACTTTTAGCATAATCTCTGAGTACCGGTAGTTGGATTTCTTTTAGAGATAGGCCTTCCTTTTCCTGTTTTACCGTTGATACACGCGCAATTATTACTGAATCACCCATGGCTCTACCTCGCTTTGAGTAATATTACTCGGTCAACAATTTCTAACTGCTACTCCATTTTATACCTTTACCTAAAATTGTAAATATCTAGTTTTCAGTTATTTTTCATGTTTCGTTTTTGTCTTCGATCAACCTCAATCAATATTTCGAAAAATTTGACCAGCTTTGCCTCATCCTGGAGGTTTTCAATTCCGCCTATGGACTCTTTATCAGATTCTTGTATTGCTGGTCTTCTGTTTTTCACTTCTGTTCCGCAAAGGTACTATCAACCTTTCATTAACCTAAAATCGTTACCTTACCCTTGATAACATCCACCGGTTTCGTACCGTTGGCTTTGAGAATTTTATAAATGAGTGCCCGGCTACACCCTAGACTTTCAGCCGCCATTAGTATGCTGTGATGAATACGCAAAGCGTCACAAACGTTTTTGACGCCTATGTTGTAAGGTTTCCGTCCCAATCTACCCCCGGCTGTCTCAAAACACTCCCCACAATGGGGGCAACGAATATTTCTTACCATCGAAAATCTACCTGCTGCTGAATTTTTAATGATTCATCCGTACTAACTGTTTTCAGGTAACGCAGTGTCATTTGGGCGGATTTATGCCGCAGCTGGTCCTGCAATGCTTTGGGATTACCGGTTTGACGTAACCTTTCTATCGCCCCACTATGCCGTAGAACATGAACGGCACCCACCCGATCCTTATTCTTGGTAGGACGACGCACACCGGCCTGATCGAAGGCGTTACAGACAACGCGGAAGCACTGGCTGCGACTAATAGGAAATACCCGGGCTACTTCAAGCAACTTTAGCCGGTAGCAATAACTTTGGATTTCAGCGGCCAGGCTGGCAGATATGGCCACCTTTCCCGGCTTTGACCCTTTACCCATAATGCTCACCACCCAACCATTACCATCCCGGACCAAGTCACAAGGTCGCAGTCCGATTGCCTCAGAACATCGGAGAGCTCCATCAAACAAGAGCTTAATAAGTAGGGAGTTTCGTTCGCCATGCCGTTTCTGTTGACCGGCAACAGTTACAATCAAACGGATATCCCCCGGGGTAACATGAGGTACATAGTCAGCGGCGCCGTCTTCTCCCCGGCGGATAGCGGACACTTCAGTACTTTTGTTGCGGAATCTCCCTGGTTGGGAAGGTAATACCACTATTGCTTGATTCTCGTCACTCATTGTCTACCCCTCGAAATACAACAAACTCATATATTTTGTTGCTAATCACTTTAATAACAATGTTGGTAAAATAGATTCTGCATTATGCCTCGCGTGGCAAAATGATTGATGTTGAAATCAGTTTTCAGGCCATCTGTCCTGGAGAAGTGGCATTCGATCATCTCATCAAAAGGTGAGGGTTCATCACAGCAAAATTCGTCGGCAAATTTAGAGATTTCTAATTTGACACAGGCAAGCTGGTTCTCTTTCAAGACCGGGTGCTCTTTATTCATCACACGTCGATAGACTTCAAAGTATTTTTGAATTATTTCAGAGGTTAAACTACTTCGAGACCCAGGGCTCGAAGCATTATCATTATCTGTAATCTCTGTAGTAATCTCTGTAGTAGTATCTGTTAATGATTCTCTAAATTCTGAACTATCGTTCCTTTGAATTTTAAAGTTTCGTTCCTTTAAATTTTGAAGAAACGAAACTGAAAATCTTGAAGTAATCAGCCGGTAATGGACCGTGGGATTACCATTCGCCTTATAGACTTGTGTTTCCAGGATACCCAATCCCTTTAGCCGGTTGGCTGCTTTCCGTACTGCATATTCATTCAGTCCTGTTTCCGAATGCCATTCGGCATAGGTCTTATAGATAAATCCATCCCCACGTTTTGTTTTATCCGACCAATAGATGATTTGACTTAAAAGGAGGGCACTCTCCAGGTCCCCGGTATAGTCAATGAATTCCCGGGGAATCGTCAGAATATTTGCCTGACCCACTAGGGACTTAATAGCCGTAAATACCTGCTCTTGTGTAATGGATGTGGCCGTATTTACCATCCTCATCTCCTTAAAAGCTAAATCATCAAACCGAGAAAACTGGTTTACATTTTTATCTATTCGGCATGGGAATAATGATTCTCTTTGGGATAAAGCCGCGTCTTAATCCCTCTGATTCAACCACCTTATCCGGGATAGCCTCTGGTGGAAGATTGTCATAGGCATTCTGGACTATCCGTGCCTTGATTCGGTCCCACTGCCTGGCGTGGGAATTACACTCTCCTGACTCACAGTGTTGGATAACTGTGTTAAGGTCGGGAATCTCGAACGGGCGTTCTGCATTGGCTCTGAGCTGTTCTTGTAGTGTTGCGTTCTCTCTGCGTAACTGTTCAAGCTCAAGCTTATTCTCCCGCTCAAGGTTGATAGCTGTTAGCTCACGACGGATGATCTCGGAAATAGATTCCTGTTGTTGCCCTTTTGTTTCCTGTTCCATTGTTACCGTTGCCTCCTGTGGCTTTTCAGCCGATTTTTGTACATTGGGAATAGCCTTTGAATCAGAATTCATTTGAGTATTCATTCGGGGAAAAGAACTAGTCACTTGCACAACGCTGGTAGTATCTGGCTGAACATTGTGTTTTAAAAGCCTATGCCAGCGCAATCCCACTAAAGTCATTTGCCTATTGCATTCCGGGCAATTTACCATTCTTTTCATTATTTTCTCCTTCAATTGCTCGCATATTTGCCCATTTAACGTTCAAATTAAGTAATTCGTCTTTTATCTTCAATAAAAGGCAAAATGAAATAACTGTCAAGCAAATGGCTTTAAAATTGATTTATCATTTTTGTGAAAATCAAGTGCAAATATGTGTAATTAACCAGAGCAAAAATACGATAACAATCGCTATAAGCGCTCTATTTTGGGCTAAAACGGCAAATGATAAGGAACGACAGACAAACAAGAAGTACTTCGGCCACAAATCAAAGAGCGGATGATAGTAATTCCGACCGCCAGAAATTATATGATGGTTTTGTTATACTGGCTAGGATCATTGCAAGGGAAATTGCGAGAGAATCGACTTTTACTCCCGAAACACCCGCCGGTAATATTCAGGTTGAAGAAAGCAAACCGCCTGCTAATTCAACCGGTAGTTTGTCTATTAAAGAAAAACTTGCCTTTTCACCTTCAGAAGCGGGTAAACTGTTGGGATTAAGTACGAATATAATCTATCAGCTGATTCACCAGAATAAAATACCTTTTATAAGATATGGTCGGCGATTTCTAATTCCGCATATTGAGCTAAAGAGGCAATTAAACGATTGGCATGGATTCGGATCAAAATAAAATCTTGTGAAGTTGATTATCGATCCAAGAGTCTATGGCTTGCAGCAATTCAGGGACAGTGCTAGAATTGACATAATCAATTTGACTCACCAAAAAGAAGCCAAATTGAAACCTGCAAGTTTAATTATTTATGTGAAGTATAGTGTAGGATGATTAGCAATGACCACATTTCCAACAACTGTTAGACAATTACCATGTGTAAACATCCTAACGGATAGAATTGTTGAAAAGTTCTTAATTCGACTAAACATTCTAGACAATTGCGTTACTGATCTATATATTGTAAGCCCAGTTCTCGGTACACTCGCTGATACAGGACTTCCATTAGAACAGCTTAGAAGAATTCTTCGAGTAAGAAAAATTAAGACTTATCTTGTAACACAAAGTCCTAATACAGAACTAACAAAAAAAGCCCCGGGTCATACGCTGGCTTTGAATATTCTTAAAGACCTTGATTTGATAGAAATTCGATTTAATGATAATCTACATGCAAAGGTCTACTTATGCCAATGTAAAAAAAGTGAGGACAGTTTTGCTTTATTAGGGTCAGCTAATCTTACTTGGACATCCATTGTAAAAAACATTGAAATTGGCGTGTTAATTAAGTGTTTTTCGAGTGGCGAACCAATTATTCACGAATTAAACAGTTGGTTTCAAAGTCGACTGAGAACTAACTCCAGTATTTACAAATCTATGGTTGCACCAAAGAATTAGGAGATGAAGTATGGATTTTAAAGAATGGTTTTGCCTTAAAGAACGAGAGTCATTCATCATTGACCCTCAAATTAACGAACTAGACGGTAAATACTATTTTGGGCAAGCTAATATCAAGCAAAAGATTGAGCGTCAATTACGGCACTCCTTTGTCAGCACGGTCCCGAAACTACAGTTATTTGGTCAGTACGGTTCCGGGAAAACACAGATGCTGTATCATATTCGTCACATTCTTTTAAATAATCCTCCATCTACTCTAAAACTCAAACCTCATATCTCTATGCTTACCATTGAAATGAAAAGTAAATCTAATCATCAAGATTTGCACCTGCAATTAATGGAAGGATTGGGTAAGGGAGCGGTATCTGAATGGGTAGGAAGCATAGCTAAAAAAGGATTGAACTTGGAAGAGGAATTACGCAAAATATTTTCCGACGACAATGTTGTCCAGGCTCTCGTAAAACTTATCGTTGGAGGAATTGATTTTGTCGCTTGGCGGTGGTTAGCAGGGCAGGATTTATCAAACAAGGAATTAGAACAGTTACGTGTAACTCGTAATCTTGGACAAATAGGCGCCGCAGCAATGGTTGATGAACTTGTAGGAATCGGCCGTCTCGCTGAAATGCTTGGTGAGAAAATAATATTTCTCATTGATGAATCTGAAAGATTTTTGAATGTTAACACTCCAGACGCTCAGAATTCACTGGAAGATTATTTCCGTGAACTTTCCGAAAACAAGAATAATTCTATCGGTTTTATTGTCGCTGGCACCGCAAGAGGGGTGGAAGAAGCAGCCAGGTTTCTAGTATCAGAGGCCGTACTTACAAGAATGGGTAGGCAAAATATTATACTGATTCCTCCGATTCCTACACTTGATGATGTTAAATCATTCGTAACTCAAATGTTATCCGAAATAATCGATAAAAATCAAGCTGAACTGGCAATTAAAGAGAACTCCTTAGCCATCACATTGGAAACTTATCCATTTAACACCGATTCCTTTGATTTACTTTGTGAATACGCATCCCAAGAACCAACAAAGGCTTTACCCAGAAATATTATTAGTGCTGTAAATGAGTGTGCTATAACCGCCTGGGACGAGAAAAAAAGGAATATCGATAGCACTATTGTAACTGAAATAGCCCCACTTGTTTTTGAGTAATTTATGAAAAAATTTTCATGCAAACCAAAACCCATAGGGACAACCGTTCAGCTTGGCGATACGAACCGCATTCATAATACCGATTTTATTGAATTAGGAAGATTAGCAGAATCTGGCCCTTCTATTCCTGTGCGCTTACTAACAGATAAACCGGTAGTTGTTGCAATAGTTGGTAAACGTGGGTCAGGTAAATCCTATACACTAGGTTCAATTGCCGAATCACTTTGCGTAAAGAATGATTCTTCATCTTTAGGCCAAAGAAAAACAAAACAATCACAACTGCTCTTTGACACATTGGGTATATTTCAATGGATGTCAACTCCAGTTGCGATTAATGGTTCATCTGAAATTGTTGCATCCCAAGCCTTGAATCAACGTGGATGGTCACTTAATCAAGAGGAATTAATTACCCAAACATGGATACCCAAAGAGACGAGAGCCGAATGGACTCCTGTAACTCATCAAAACTTCGCGTTGAGTGAGAGTATTATGACACTGGAAGATTGGGGTTACTTGTTTAGTTTGGACATTACGAGCGATAGAATGGGGCAGTTACTTGCCGACGTTTTTACCAAGGTTACACAAGATGGTTGGAATGATGAACGATTAAATCATAAACCAATGCAAACTAATATTTTACAAAACATGAGTATATGTACTAATTCCGACGTGGAAATTCTTAACCTTTATGCATCAGAAACTAGACGGGGGCTTACTCAACAAATCAATGCTATATCAAGACTTGGGATTTTTAGTGACATTGGAACTGATCTAAGTCTACTACTCAAATCTGGGCAACTAAGCGTTCTTGTTATGAATAAATTAGCTGACTCGATTAGGTTGGCGATTTTAACCAGTTTGGTTAGAGCGATAATGAGAACACGCATAGAGGCATCAGAATATTTAAAACAAAACCTGATTTCCGGGAAAAGCGAACAGAAATCAGGTAGTACTAGCAAGGTCTTATTTTCCCCTTGTTGGATTGAAATCGATGAAGCCCAGAATATACTACCTGCAGAAAAGAGAACTTCGGCTACTGATACTCTAGTTAGGCTTGTCCGTGAAGGACGTAATTATGGCATTTCGTTTGCCGTAACCACTCAACAGCCATCTTCTATAGACCAAAGGATCATGGCTCAGGTAGATCTTCTTATCGTTCATAAATTGTCAGTGCAATCAGATATAGAATATGTTGCAAGGAATCTAAAATCGGTATTACCAGAGGAAGTGAGTTATGGAGGTCGGGTATTAACTCTCCAGGAAATCATACGATCACTGGATACTGGTCAAGCTCTTGTATCCCATGTAGATTCTGATAGAGCCTACATAGTAGAAATAAGACCGAGGGTTTCAGTGCACGGAGGCTTTGGTACCTAATGTTTAAGATAATAGGGTATAGTGCAAGGCGGATGCAACGTCTTGGTTTCTTAAAATATTTAATATTGAATGCATCTACAGAACGACCTAGTTCAGCCTCATCTCTTGGAGAAAATCTTTTAAATGCTGTAAGTCAGAAATTTATAATTAACCTTCAATCTGAAATAATTAAATACTGCGATAAAGTATTTTCTGAGCAGCATTACAATACTCTAAGGATGCGGATACAAAAAGCCGCGGCGCAACAACAACCGGGTAAGATCGATTTAGAATTACAGGATATATACCTTTCTCAAGATATTTTGCCATCGAATAGGGGGAGGATATTAGCTGAAAAAGGAAAGGACATTCATGTCTTTCCGGCATTGGCAAATAGCCTTGGATTTTTTTCTCCAGACACCTATGTATTAACGTCAAGAGGTAAATTGTTTGCAAGTACAATATCATCTGATCAAGCGAACGCATTTAAAGGAATCTCAGATGTTAATCCTTTGCTTATTTCATATCAACAAATGATAGTCTTATTATATTCTTTTCTCGAAGCTGACGGTGATCTTATTCGGATTCTCTTTCCAAGCATCGCATCGAAAGATGGGCAATTTACTGATTATGAAGTTGGCGATATTATTGGGGATCTACTCGAAAAGTATTTACAACAAGTTGAAAAATCAGTAATGACCATGAAAGACAAAATTGCACTTTTGAAACTTAAGAAAACCGCAAGGATAATCAAAGCGTGGAAAGTGAAACCCTATAAAGGTATAGGTACTCGTGATGAATGGGCTACTCTAAGGCTTGAGCCTTTTGTTGATATGGGGTTCTTTGTAAAACCTGATAAATTTGGATATAAATACTGTTTTACCGAAGGTGGGCGACTTTTTGTATCAAACCTTGAGAGCTGTAGCAGTATGGATTCGTTCCTTATGGATAAATATGTTAATAGCATTGCCAAATTATTAAACATACAAGTTTCTTCGGATATTGACTCAAATCAAGCACTAGAATCACTAAAACAAGCGAATCATATTCTAGCCAACAACATTGGGTATTCAGACATTATTGATACTTCAATTTGGTCTGCTATCGATTTGTTACAAAATGGTAAGGTATTAGAGATTAGTGACTCTATTAGGATACTGAAGGAAGCACAAAAAAACAATCCATACAACATACACTTTAATATTGACCGCTGGGGTAAATTAAAATATCTGAGCTTTCGAAAACTGTAAGGTATAGTACTCCCAAGGTTGAAAACAAAATGCAAAGTGATGAAAAATACCCTAAACTATTTTTTAAGGATTGGCCATGCCAAAACGCTTCTATTGACGATCCTATTGAGATATGGGCTGATCGCACTACCCCAAATAAGCAAATTACCGGACTTCTTGACTATTTAAATTCTGTAGACAAAACGACTCTAAATTTAATGTGGGCTGACCTTGGTTGTGGTAAAACACATACGATGGGATATATTAGGCATTTGTGCCAAACGGAATATTTAAACATCTATCCACTGTACACTTTAGTTCCGAATCGAGTATCAAGTTTCATAGACCAATATAAAAATATTATTAGCGCATTTAATTACGACGACATAGCTGAAATGAGTCGCAAAATTATTGCAGAAAATGGAGAACAATTCTTATTAAACCGGGTACTAGGTGGTTCAGATGAGCTGTTAAATATAATAAAATCAATTGCTTTCGGTTCATCTGACGCTAAAAGCGTTAGTAAAAGATGGCTTAGTGGGGCTGGATTTATTGCTAAATCAGACCTCATACTTATCGGAGCTAACAAAACGATAAAAACCAGTGATGATGCCTTACACATACTCCAAGGCCTTTCTCGCATAGTAATTCATTCAAAGCCGAACAGACGTTTGTTCATTATGATCGATGAATTCCAAAGATTGCATGAAAGCTCAGATAAAATATCAAATAATGTAGGAATCGGATTGCATACCTTCTATAATGCCGTTCCAAGAAGATTATCTATACTTTTGTCGTTTGCTTTTCGAAAGAAAGAAAATGTAGATGTTATCTTATCGTCAGAATTAAAATCTAGAACAGACACTCGATCTATTCACCTGCCAGAAATGAATCGTGATGAGGTCTCCCGCTTTGTCGAAGATTTGTTTGAAGCATACAGGACAAAGGAAAAACCACCAATAAAAATGTTTCCTCTTCATCCGGAATGTATCCAATCAGTGATAAACGACATCGAAGCGAGGAAAAGGCTTATCTGTCCGAGAGAAATAATTAAACGCATAGACCCTTTACTAGAAAAAAGCCTACTTAAAGTTAAGGATGGACTAAATCCAATGATATCAGTCCAAGAAGCTAAAGAGATTTTGTCATCTATAACATCATTTGACTAATCCTTTTCTTAGGAAGCACGATGTTCGGTTTTAGCCCAAAAGAAATTGAGGCACAGGTACTGAGACTTGCAAGATATTCACCAGAATTGCTGCCACCTTGCATCGACTCTAAACAGTTTATTTGTAGCGATTGTTCAATTGGCGATCACGATTCGTGCGCATTGATACTTAACGAAGATTACTTATGCCTTTTACGATGGAAAATATCCAATGTTTCTAGTATGTTTGAAGATGCTAAACCAGATGAAATCATAATGAATATGATACAAGTTTTTGAAAGTCAGGGGTCAGCTTTACATGTAGATAAAATTATGAGCTTACTACGGAGACAGACCTCTGATCTAAAAATAAGTGATGCTAGCATAAAAAAGGTGCTTAAGGGTAATCCAGAGATCTTTAAAGAAATGGATTCCAATGTGTTTATGTTGAATTCTGAGGATTCAGCTTCGATAGAAACATAAGTAAGATGTCCAGTAAAATTCAGTTTCACACCTATCCTTTATGCTTACTCGTCTAAACACTTTCCTTCAAATTCCGATTCATTATCAACCGTAATGCATCCCGACTGGATTTAGACTCATCGTCATTATAAGACCGAATTTTTGCCATTTTATTTTTATTATCCTTTGATTCTTCTGGGGGAAACAAAAAATATCGTAATTTCCCACTTCTGCTTGGGTGCCTGAGTTTTTTCAAAGCCTTGGCTTCAATTTGACGGATACGTTCACGAGTGACATTGAATTCCCCCCCCACTTCTTCAAGTGTCAAGCTTATCCCATCATCTAGTCCGAATCTCAATTCGATAACTCTTTTCTCTCTCGACTTCAAGGATGATAGCACAACATCAATCTGCTCTCTGAGTAACTTTAAAGAGATCTCCTCAAATAATGGTCGACTATCACGATCTTCAATTGTTTCAATTTGTTGGCTTTCAATAATAGTCTCCAATGATATTGGTGGTGTCGAAAATTTGGTTATCTCCCTCACGCGGTTGATAGATAATCCCATTCGTTCACTAATTTCTTCCACTGTTGGGTCACGCGAATTTTCACTTAGTAACTCATTTTCGACGATATTGAGCCTATTGATAATTTCGACCATGTGCACAGGAATGCGTATAACTCTCGATTTGTCAGCTATCGCCCTAGTGATTGCCTGTCTTATCCACCAAACTGCATAAGTGCTAAACTTATATCCAAGTCGATAGTCAAAACGATCGATAGCTCGGTGTAATCCAATATTGCCCTCTTGTATCAGATCAAGCAGAGGTAATCCCTGCCCAACATAATTTATTGCAACATACAGAACCAACTTCAAGTTCGCCAACATAAAATCTTGGTAGGCTTTATTATGCCTGTCGAGGATTTGAGTGAAATGAGATTTAAGAAATTCATCCTGGTTTTGTAACTGGTAAATGAACCCCGAATCATTTCTTAAATCTCGAAGTTCGAGTTCGGATACTTTCGAAGCAACTATGTCTATTTCTCGTGCAGGAAGCGACTTTACGTATCCACAAACTGATTTCAACGATTCTGAAATATTGATTATCTTCAATGTATTTTCAATGCTTTGTTTGGTTGTATTATCTACCTGCTTTTCAAGAACTGATATCAACACATGGGAGGAGATTATTTGTGCGAGGCTCATATTTTTAGAAAGTCCATTCTCAAGAGCAAAGGCTCTTATTAATCTTTCCTCACTAATAATATTGTCCAACAACCAAAGCATTATTTCATAACCTTTTGGTTCTCTTCCATTTTGCTTCAAGTAACTCTTCCTATATATTACAATCGGCTTGCCGGCTTCAATTATCTTTGCAAGTTGATCTTCTTCTTGAGAGTCTAGTAGCTGATATTGGTAAATTTCGTTCATATATATACTCACACTATCGAGTTCATCTAAAATTTCCAAATTAGGTTTAGTAGTATTGTCAAGATTCTTCGTGGTGCTCCCCCGGGGTTCAGGTGAGGAAGTGAGTGTATTAGACCCTCCAAATGTATTATTGATATTTGATGAGTTTGGTGTTTTTGTATTTTCAATTTGGTCATTTTTATTTGTACTGGTTGGGGAAATCCCTGAGAAGCAGTCAACTTTGGAAACAGCTGATTCGTTTTTAAACAGTTCAGAGACAATATCTGGTGTGAATTCTTTTAACTTTTCTGTCAGTGAATGCCTGACTTTCGATTTGAGATACCACCTGTAATCCTTGTCTTTAACAACGTCGTTGCTTAATTCGCCATATAGTGCTAGGTTGACCTGTTTTCGATGCAACCCTATCGCCCTAGCAATTTCCTTAGCCTTAAGCCCGGGCTTATTAGTTATGGTTTGTATTATCTTAAAGTTTTCATTCACCGTAGCCTATTGTAAAAGACATATTAGAATTATTCAAGGTTTAAGGGGACATTACACACCTTAAACTTTCATCAAACAAGAAATAACATTACCTATCGCATTTTAATCAAGTTGACCTTACAACGTTGTTTCAAGTATAGTCAGACTCTCACCGTCTCCAACAGCAACACAGACGTGCTTTTAGAGGCTCATTGATTATTGAATACTCCGTAAGGAGCAGAATACCACGGGTTTTACCCGTGGATGAATGTAAGCTTGCACAAGCGAAGCTTGAAACGTAGAAGAACCACGGGCTTGCCCGTGGATATCTATGCGAATCCAATAATCACCGCGTATTGAAGTTGGTAGCCATTTGCGGTAAATTGAAAACCCGGAATGATCGTTTGAGTTGAGTTAAATTAAATCCAAATTCCATTTTGTAGTTACAAAACAGGTCTACCAAGGGGAGCCAGATTCAAACACGGGTGGGCAAGTAGTTCAATACACAGAACTCATTCATCTATTTATTTGTATACTTCTGTCACCTTTTTGTGAACTGTCATCATTTGTCTGTAACCTCAAATTTAATGCATTACTACTCCTCGGAATAATAAATACCCTAAATGTTGACTTTGAAAAAGTAGAAAAAATGTTATATGATTCATTACAAATTGAGACTGATGATGCGTGATGAGAGGTGGTAGAAAAATGTGTATTTTCTGTGGTGGGGCATGTGGTGGAGCCGGAGATATACTCCTCCCTTCGATAGTAGCTGGCGCGGGTCTTGTCGTGCTGAAAGTACAGGCTATACGAGCCTCCTCCAAGGGAAAGAGCGGGAAAAATTCGCAAGGCGAAGAGGCTGAGCTTAAGTCTGAATCGGAAAAGAAGGATGCGGACAAATAATTAATTGACTGCTTAAGTCATTCCTCGTTTGCGAAAGGGCGGCGTTATGCCGCCTCTTTTGTTTTATTGTTCCTAAGACGTAGTTTGGTAACACCGAATGAAATAGCCAGCACAGTTCCACCCAGCAGGATAATCGTTGCTCCGGAAGGCAGTTTCAATTCATAGGAGAGCCACAACCCCCCAAAGGAAAAGAAAAATCCGAAGAACACCGAAAGTAACATCATTTTTTTCATATTATGGGTGAATAGCCGCGCCATCGCTGCTGGAAAGGTGAGCAGGGCGATAACCAGTATCATGCCGACGACACGGATAAGCACGACTACGGTCAGGGCGATCATGCCGAGCAAGAGGAGATAAAGCTTATCCACTGGCATGCCGACAGCGGTAGCGTATTCTTCGTCAAATGACAGGATAAGATATTCCTTGTAGAAGACGATCACGATGCTGATGATAACAGCATCCAGCGCTAGCATCAGCAGGATGTCACTGAAAGGTACGGTCAGAATATTGCCGAAAAGATAGCTCATCAGGTCAGGAGCGTAGCCCGGCGTCAGGTTGATAAAGATTACCCCGAGAGCCATACCTATTGCCCAAAGGATACCGATAGCCGTATCTGCCGGGAGCCGGCTCTTTCTGGTAATGCCGCCGATGGCGAGTCCGGAAGCCAGTGAGAAAAATAGAGCTCCGATAATAGGATTGATGCCAAGGAAATACCCCAGGCCGATGCCACCGAAGGAAGCATGGGCTATACCACCGCTGATGAAAACTATCCTTTTCACCACCACGTAAACCCCCACAATGCCACAGGCCACTGCCGCCAGCAGGCCGGCCATCAGCGCGTTGCGCATGAACTCGTATTGCAAAGCTTCAAGCATCTTGGTGTTCCTTTAACACACGGTGCGGCACCGTACCGTGTGCGATAAGCTGGACCGGGCATTGATAGGTCGCCTCCAGTATCTCCGATGTTATCTCTTTCCCACCGTGATAATATAACCGGCGGTTCAGGCAGGCGATTTTATCCACATAAACGGAAACGGCGCCGATATCATGGGATACCATGATAATGGTTAAGTTCCTCTTTAGCTCATCAAGCAACTCGTAAAACTCATTCTGCATGGTCGGATCGATACTGGCGGTAGGTTCGTCCAGCAGGAGCAGTTCCGGCTCGGCGGCCAGCGCGCGGGCGACGAAAATCCTCTGCTGCTGCCCTCCTGAGAGCTGACCGATTTGCTTCTGGCGGGAACCTTCCATCTTCACCAGGGTTAAAGCCTTTTCCGCAGCAGCTTTGTCTTCGCGGTTGTAACGCCGGAAAAGACCGGCTTGGCTATAGCGCCCCATCATCACCACATCATTGACACTCGCTGGGAAATCGCGGTCGAAGGAAGGGCGTTGGGAAACATACCCTATCCGGCCTCTGGCCTGCTCGGGAGGTTTTCCGAAAATACGGACATCGCCGGAGTCCGGCTTGACCAGCCCGAGCAAGACCTTTAAGAGCGTACTTTTACCGCCGCCGTTAGGCCCGATAATACCCAGAAAATCGTGCTGGAAAATGGAGAGTGTAACATCTTCCAGCGCCGGTACGTCCCCGTAACTCACCTGTATATTTTGCAATCTGATTATTTCAAGTTCGCTCATTATCGTCTATTGCATCGCCTGTTTCATGGCCGATTCTATATTGCGCATGTTCTCGATAAAATCTTTGGATAAGGGGTCGATAACGACCACCCGCCCGCCGATTTCTTTAGCGATGGTTTCCGCGCTTTTAGTGCTGTATTGAGGTGAAACGAAGATAACCTTGATATCATGCTCTTTGGCCTCTTCGATAAGACGGACGATGTATTCGGCTTCGGGCTCTTTACCGCCCTGCTCCACGGCTATCTGCGTCAGGTTGTAGTCCCGGGCGAAATAGCCAAAAGCAGGGTGAAAGACGATAAAGTGACGGTTGGTCACACCACTCAAATCGTCAGCTAATTCACTATCGAGTTCGGCAAGTTTAGCCAGATAGTCGGCGCAGTTTTTCTCGTAGTAGGTTTTATTCGCCGCATCCATCTGCACCAGTCCGTCGCAGATGTTTTGCGCCATTATTTTAGCATTTTTTACCGAGAGCCAGATGTGCGGGTCGAGTCCCTCGTGTTCGTGGTCGCTTTCCGCTTCAGCTTCATGCTCATGTTCTTCCTCGGTCATTTCCATCAACTGGACGCCTTTTGAGCAATCCACGACGAGCATGGCCTTATTCTGGGCAATCAGCTTGTCCATCCAGGCTAGTTCGAACTCCACCGGAGAGCCGACTTTAGCATACATTTTTGCTTTAGATAACTGCGTCATCTGGTCGGGCGTTACTTCATAGGTATGGGGGGAAGCACCCGGTGGTACCATGACGACCACTTCTACCTTATCGCCCCCGATAGCTTCAACGAAGCCGGCCTGCGGTAGCAGGGTTACGGCTACTATTGTTTTACCCATCGTTTCATTTTTCTGGTTACAGCCGGTGACAGCCATTATAGACATAGCTATCAGCAATAACACGGTAATAGTTGAAATAAGCCTGGTTGGTATTAAGCGTTTCACTATGTACCTCCTTGTGATGCTTATACTGTCGAAAAATTATGGCAATATCCATACACAGTTGATAATAGTTTTCATTTATGAGAGCGAAACGTTCACCTAACTCTTTATCTCCTGAGAATATAATCGGGGATTTAACGGCAGTCAGGGCAGAGTCCGGAAAGCTCGAGCAGATGCCCTTTAATATCAAATCCGGTTTCCAGGGTAAGCCTCTTCTCCAATTCCCTCAACTCGCATCCCGAAAAATCAACAACCTTACCGCAGCTGGAACAGACCAGATGATGATGATGCTCGGTAGGCCTTCTCATCATATAGCTCCGGCAGTTGCCCGCACCATGGAGACGGCACACCAGGTCAAGTTCGCTAAGTAGATCAAGGGTTCGGTATATTGTGACCAACCCTATATCGGGGTTCTCTTCGTGTACTTTTTCAAATATCGCCTCTGGTGTTAAGTGGTCGTGAGTGGAAGCGATAACCTTGAGCACAGCGTGGCGCTGCGGGGTCAACTTGTACCCCTGCTCTCTGAGAATACCTGCGATCTTGTTGGCTGTAAGTTTCATATAGAAGCACAATTGAAATATTATTTCAATTAACATAGAGTATAACAAGCCGTTAGAGGCTTGTCAAGATATAGTTATGGGAGTAAAACTGCTGCCCGTGCTGTCAACCGCAGCGCAAACACAGTATACTTTGAGCTAATCCGTATTCACTTTCAGAAAATAAAAGTTAACACTATATTGGGGGATTCGACCTGTGTTGACTTATCTCGGCAAATCAAACATTATTTTGACCTTGTCCCTCTGCTGTTCGGCAGTTAGACTCAGAAGCGGCCTCAATGTCCTCTCAGATACGAATGAACTTCCTAATGGATCCCCTAACGAAGAAATCATCTCAACGACTTCCGGTGACAATTTCAGAAGATTTAATATCTGTGTCACTCGTGCTCTCGAAACTTTGAGGTGACGGGCTAATGCAGCAGGAGAAGCGTATTCGCCATTATTTAAAGCTTCACGCCACTCTCTTGCCAGGTAAATAGGATTCCGGTATTGCCGCTTGCCAATTTTAATGAGGTTATGGTTAAATGGGGTGACTGACATCTCGAAGACGGCCCTAAAAGTTCTGTGTATTGACCCATTCGGGGAGCCAAGTTTCATTTCAACTTCAGCGTTTTTCCCCGGAACCGGTACGTGGCAAACAAATCATCCAGCGTTTCGGCGCGTTTTATCAATGCCACCCTGCCGTCAGCTTTGAGCATCAACTGCCGGGGACGCAGCCAGCCGTTGTAGTTGCCCGCCATTGCCGGGGAGTGCGCGCCGGTGTCGTGCTGCACCAGGATATCGCCCTCCCTGGATTCCGGGAGCAGCCGTTGTTTAGCGAATTTATCGCTGTTTTCGCATAAAGGACCCACCACGTCCATCAGCTTTTCCCCACCGCGACGTGGTCTACCTTGAGGATCGAGAATCGTGATATGGTGGTAGGCGCTCTCGTAAATGGCGGGCCGCGGGTTAGCGGTCATGGTGGCGGTGTCTACCCCGATATACTCCCGGTACTTGCTCATGCGGTTGGTCACCGTCGCCACCAGGACGCCGTGGGGTCCGGTCATGTACCGCCCGAACTCGGTGAACAGTCGCGGCGTATAGTCGAAGCTACGGTGAAACTCAGTCATCAGTGTCTTTGTCTTCGTGGCGAAAGCAGGCATATCGAACGGCTTATCCTCCGGGCGGTAAACGATGCCGACGCCCCCGGAGATATTGATAAACTCGAACCTGATTTTCAGCGCCTGAGAGACCTCCGCGACGACATCCAGCAGCATCTTGACCGTTTCCACCATAAATTTATAGTTGCGTTCATTGGAGATAATCATCGTATGGATGCCGAAGCGTTTCGCGCCGCGGGCGATGACTTGCCGGTAGGCGGGGATAATCTGGTCGTGCCGCAGCCCGTATTTCGCCTCCACCGGGATGCCGATAAACTGCGTCCCCGGGCGCCGCTCCCCGGGATTGTAGCGGAAACAAATCATCTCCGGGAATTTCTCCACCTTATCAATCATCGTAATGTCGTCAATGTTCGGAATGCAGCCGCCGTCCGCCATCGCCATCGCGAAAGTTTCCCGGGTGGTGTTATTGGAGGAGAACATTATTTCCTCGCCGCAGAAACCGTTCTGCCGTGCCAGGATTAACTCCGAGGGCGAGCTGCAGTCCAGTCCGAAGCCGAGCCGTTTCATCAGGCGCAGCACTGCCGGCGTGGGGAGCGCCTTGACGGCGTAATACTGCTGGAACGGCAACTCCCGGAACAAGTTTTTCAGATAGTCGCCGGTTTCTAAAATACCCTTTTCGTCGAGAATATGAAAAGGCGTGCCGAAGTGTTCGATAATTCGCGGCAGCGCCGGGAACAATCTGTTTTCAAATGCGGGCGACATCGGCATTTTTTTCACCTCCAAATAAAGAGGGACGCGTTATTGCGCGTCCCCCCTGAATTTCATCGTGATAAGACATCAGGGACGCTACTTGACGTAACCTTTGGCTTTTAAGAGTTCGGCGGTGAGAATGGCGCCGCCCGCCGCGCCGCGGACGGTGTTGTGGTGCAGCCCGACAAAGCGGTAATCGAACACGTTGCACGGGCGCAGCCTGCCGACGGTGACCGCCATTCCGTTGCCGGCGTCGCGGTCTTTCTGCGCCTGGGGGCGGTTGGTTTCATCGCGGTAGATCATCACCGGGTCGGGCGCCGAGGGCAGTTTCAGTTCCTGCGGCAGGGCTTTAAAATTCTGCCACAGTTGAATGATTTCCGCGGCTTCCGGCTTTTTTTCGGCGAACTGTATGGAACAACAGGCGGTATGCCCGTCGGTCACCGGCACCCGGTTGCAGTGGGCGGAAATCTTGACGCTGGTATCCGGCACAATTTTACCGCCGCTGACCTTGCCGAAGATTTTTCCCGGCTCCACTTCCGACTTTTCTTCCTCGCCGCCGATAAACGGCAGGGTGTTATCCACCAGGTCGATAGCGGCGGGACCCGGATACCCGGCGCCGGAGAGCGCCTGCAAGGTGGTGACAATCATCTTATCGATTTTGTACCCGGCTTTCATCAAAGCCCACAGGGGCAGCATATAGCACTGGATGGAGCAGTTCGGCTTCACCACGATAAAGCCTTTGCTCCAGCCGTGGTTCTTCTGCTGGACGGGGATAATTTCCAGGTGGTCGGCGTTGATTTCCGGCAGCATCACCGGCACGTCCGGCGTGCCGCGGTGGGCGGAATTGTTCGAGACCACGGCAAAGCCTCTGGCGGCGTATTCGGCTTCCACGGCGAGGATAGCGGCTTTGTCCATCTCCACGGCGGAGAAAACCATCTGGCACTTGCCGACGGCTTTCGCCACGTTGGAGGCGTCCTCCACCACGATGTCTTTAACCGCGGTGGGGATATTATCCTTCATATGCCAGCGTCCGGCGACCGCCTCGCTGTATTTTTTCCCGGCGGAATTGGGCGATGCCGCCAGGTAAACAACATCGAACCAGGGGTGGTTGTTCAGCAGGGTGATGAATTTCTGCCCCACCATCCCGGTGGCACCCAGCACCCCGACTTTCATTTTCGCGCTCATTTTCGTGTCCTCTCCGCTATTAACTGTATAAAAAGAATTATAACAGGTTTTGATAATAATTTACCGCTTGAGCGTTTGCCTTTCTTTTGTGGTTTACTTATAATAATTGAGGCAACCGGGGAGGTGTGAAATGGAGAGGTCTTTTACGGGCGTGTTTGTTAAAGATGGCAAATGGTGGGTAGCTTACGCTGAGGAACTCCCGGGTGCAAACACGCAGGGCAGGACGCTTGAAGAAGCGCGGGAAAATCTCAAAGATGCGGTTTCACTCTTGCTCGAAGTCAACCGTGAGTTAGCCCAGAAAGAAATCGGTGACCGGAAATTTCGTCGTGAAGAACTTGTAGTAAAGACCGTATGAAGCGTCATGACCTGGAAAAACATTTGCGCCTTCAAGGTTGTGTGCTCCTGCGTGAAGGCAAGAAACACTCGATTTACTATAACCCCTCAAAAGAATTAACTTCAGCCTTGCCGCGTCATAATGAAATTGCCAAAGGCCTATGTATCAAAATTTGTAAAGACCTTGGTATTAAACAACCTTAATTATCTACCCCCAGTTTGCCCCAGCGTTGCCTTTTCTGGTATTCTTAAAGTAGTAAATGGAGGTTATTATGACCGAAAAAGAACAGGTTCAGGTAGTACTGGATAAAATCCGTCCCTCTCTGCAGGCGGACGGCGGCGATATCGAGCTGGTGGATGTGCAGGACGGTACCGTGAGCGTGCGGCTCACCGGCCACTGCGCCGGTTGACCGATGTCCACGATGACCCTCAGGATGGGGGTCGAGCGGGTTCTCAAACAGCAACTGCCTTTGGTCAAGAGAGTGGTTGAAGTTCGGGATTAACCGGAAAATACGGGTAAATAAGAGGGAGCTTTTTGCTCCCTCTTTTGTTTTTCTGCCGGGCGCCGGCGGTTAAGCTATAATTTAGATAAAGCGATGAATGTCAACAAGCCTGCAAACAAACAGCGGCGTCTCATTACCGTGAAAGGGGTGGTGCAGGGCGTCGGCTTCAGGCCGCTCGTTTACCGCCTAGCGGTGGAACTGGGGTTGAAGGGTTTTGTGCTAAATACCTCCGGCAGCGTGGAAATCGATGTCGAAGGCAAGTCAGACGCCATTGACTCTTTTCTCGCGCGATTACCGCGCGAGGTGCCGGCGGTAGCGTGCGTGGAGAAAATCGTACAACGCCCCGCGCCGTTACAGCATTACGCGGATTTCCGCATCCGGGAGAGCCGGCCGCGAGCCGGCGACTACCAGCTCGTTTCCCCGGATATCGCCACCTGCCCCGACTGCCTGAGGGAAATCCTCGACCCGACAAACCGGCGCTACCGCTATCCGTTCACCAACTGCACTCATTGCGGGCCGCGGTTCACGATTATCGAGGATATTCCTTACGACCGCCCCTTCACCACGATGCGTGCCTTCACAATGTGCCCGGCGTGCCAAAAAGAGTACGATGACCCCGGCGACCGCCGTTTTCATGCCCAACCGAACGCCTGCCCCGTCTGCGGGCCGCGGTTGGAACTGGTGGACGCCGCCGGTAAAAAAATCCCCGGGGACGTGATAAAAAAAGCGGCGCAATTATTCAAAAAGGGCAAAATCATCGCTTTGCGGGGATTGGGCGGTTTCCAGCTTGCCTGCGATGCTACCAACCCGACGGCGGTGCAGATGTTGCGGGAGAGGAAACACCGTCCCGACAAGCCGTTCGCGGTCATGCTGACCGATATTGCAGCCATCAATGTTCACTGTCGAATTACGAAAGCGGAAGAGAAATTGCTACAGTCCCCGGCGGCGCCCATTGTGCTGGCAGACTGGAAGAAATCGGCGTCAAAAATTGCGGAAGCCGTGGCTCCCCGCATTAATAGTCTGGGGGTGATGCTCCCCTACACGCCGCTGCATCATCTGCTGCTGCGGGAAACGGGTTTGCCACTGGTGATGACCAGCGGCAACCTCAGCGAAGAGCCTATCGCCAAAGATAACGGCGAGGCGCTGGAGAGGTTGCAAAATATCGCCGACTACTTCATTCTGCACAACCGGGAGATTTACGCCCGCTACGATGACTCAGTTTATGTGGTGGAAAACCGGCAGCCGGCTGCCGTACGCCGCGCCCGGGGGTTCGCTCCCTATCCCATCCATCTGCCGTTCCGCGCGGGGCAAATCCTGGCTTGCGGTGCGGAGCTAAAAAATACCTTCTGCCTGACCCGTGAGAATCATGCTTTTATCAGCCAGCACATCGGGGATATGGAAAACGCCGAGACCCTGGAGCACTACGAACAGACGGTTGATTTATACCGGAAGTTGTTCCGCGTCCAGCCGGCAATAGTGGCGTGCGACCTGCACCCGGAATACCTGCCGGGTAAGTTTGCCGCTGAATACGCCGCTTCCCGCGGCTTGCCGCTGGTGAAAGTACAGCATCACCACGCGCATATCGTGAGTTGCATGGTGGAGAACGGGCTTTCACAACCGGTCATCGGAGTGGCTTTCGATGGTGTGGGCTACGGTTCCGATGGAAATCTTTGGGGTGGAGAATTTATGATTGTCGAACCTCACAAGTTTGCCCGTGTGGGGCAATTGGAATACGTGCCGATGCCCGGCGGCGCGCTGGCGATTAAGAAGCCGTACCGGATGGCGCTGGGTCACATCTATTCCCTGCTTGACAAAGACTTCAAATTGGCAGGTCCGCTGGCAAAAATCCCGGCAGCGGAATTGAGAATCATCAAACAGCAGATTGAAAAGGGTTTGAATTCTCCGTTAACCTCCAGCGCCGGGCGCCTGTTCGACGCCGTGGCGGCCATCTGCGGCGTCTGTAATGAAGCCAGTTACGAAGCGCAAGCCGCCATCGAGCTCGAAATGCTGGCGTCCAAGGATGCGGGCGCTGACCCCCGGCGGCTTTATCCGTTTTCTCTAGAAAGACAGGGTGGGGTTGAGGTGGTAAAATTGGGGGCTTTGCTGTCGGCAGTCATTGACGACGTGAGAAATCAAGTTCCCGTGCCGCGAGTCTCTCTCAAAATGCATCAAACCGTGGCGGAAATTATTGCCGCAGTGTGCCGGCGGATTTCCCCGGCGACCGGGTTGAAGCAGGTTGCCTTGAGCGGCGGCGTTTTTCAGAACCGGTTGCTATTAAAATTGACTTGCCATAAACTAAAAGAGGCTGGTTTTCAGGTATTTACTCACCATCTGGTGCCCTGTAACGACGGCGGCATCGCGCTGGGGCAGGCGGTGGTCACCAGCCAGAAAAAGGGGTAAAGATGTGTCTGGCAGTGCCGGCGTTAATCAAAACAATTTCAGGTAGAGAGGCAGAGGTGGAAATCGGGGGGATTACCCGCCGCATCAGCCTGCGCCTGACCCCGGAAGCCGCGGTCGGGGACTACGTTTTGCTCCATTCCGGATTTGCCATCAGCATCATCGACGGGCAGGAAGCCGCCGAGACCCTGAAGTTATTTGCTGAGATGACGGTGCAAGAGAGAGAGTAGGGGTTTGTCATTCTGAGGATATGGAATACCCGAAGAATCTAGTTTTTACTAGATACATTCGTCCCGATAAGATCGGGACTCAGTATGACATAGGGAAAAATTTTGAAATACACCACCGAGTTCCGTAACAGCGAAATGGCGCAGGCTTTATTAAACCGCATCCGGGAGCGTTCCCGTAAAAAGGTGCGTTTGATGGAGTTTTGCGGTGGGCATACGGTCGCGATTTTCCGCTACGGCATCCGGCAGCTATTGCCCCGGAATATTGAGATGATATCCGGCCCCGGGTGCCCGGTCTGCGTCACTGCCACCGCAGACATCGATAAAGCCATCGCCTTAGCGCAAATTAAAGGCGTCATCATCACCACCTTCGGCGATATGCTTAAAGTGCCCGGCAGCCGCTCCACTCTGCAAAAAGCGCGCGCCGCCGGCGCCGACGTGCGGATGGTCTATTCCACGCTGGACGCCCTGCAAATCGCCCGAGAAAACCCGGCGAAATCGGTGGTGTTTCTGGGTATCGGCTTCGAGACCACGGCGCCGACCGTTGCCGCCTCCATCCTCGAGGCGCGGGAGCAGGGCATAAAAAACTATTTCGTCTTATCCCAGAACAAGCTCTCGCCGCCCGCCATTCAAGCGCTTTTGCTGTCCGGCGCGGTGAAGCTGGACGGCTTGATTTGTCCGGGGCACGTGTCCGCGATTACCGGCTCCCGGGCGTGGGATTTCATTGCCCGCGATTACAAAATACCCTGCGTGGTGGCGGGTTTCGAGCCGCTGGATATCCTGCAGTGCGTGGCGATGCTGGTCGAACAGGTGGAAAGCGGGCAATCGCAAACAGAAATCGCCTACCGCCGCGGTGTCAGTATCGACGGCAACCGGAATGCCCTGGATTTGATGGCGCAGGTCTACGAACCGGCGCCCGCGAAATGGCGCGGCTTCGGGGAAATTACGGGCAGCGGGTTGAAAATTCGGAAAAAATACTCTGATTTTGACGCCGAAATGAAATTTGAGATTAAAACCGTGCCGGCCGCTGAGCCGAAAGGTTGTCTCTGCGGCGAGGTGCTGCGCGGGGTAAAAACACCGCGCGATTGCCGTTTGTTCGGTAAGGTCTGCAATCCGGAGTCGCCGGTAGGTCCCTGTATGGTATCATCGGAAGGGACTTGCTCGGCCTATTTTCTGTACGGAGACGAGAGTGGAAGATAAAATCCTGCTGGCGCACGGTTCCGGGGGCAAACTGGCGCACGACCTGATAGCCAGTCACTTCGTCAGCGCGCTGGACAATGAAATCCTGACGCGGCTGGACGACGCGGCGGTTTTTTCTGCGAGCGGACGGCTGGCATTCACTACCGATAGCTACGTGGTCAATCCCATTTTCTTCCCCGGTGGGAACATCGGGCGGCTGGCGGTCTGCGGCACGGTGAACGATTTAGCCACCTCCGGAGCGAAACCGCTTTATCTCTCGCTGGCGTTGATAATCGAAGAGGGCTTCGCGCTCAAAGACCTGCGCAAGATTATCGAGGCTATTAAAGCGACGGCGGATGAGGCCGGGGTCAAAATCATTACCGGGGACACCAAGGTCGTCAACCGCGGCGGCGCGGATAAAATCTTTATCAACACGGCGGGCATCGGCGTAATCCCGGCTGGGGTGAATATTTCCGGGAGCAACGCGCAACCCGGCGATAAAATCATTGTGACCGGCACCATCGGCGATCACGGCATCGCCGTGCTCAGCCGGCGGGAAGGGCTGGGATTCGAGACCAAACTCGAGAGTGATGTCGCGCCGCTGGGGAAAATGGTGGCGGCGATGTTAAAGGTCAGCCGCAACATCCACGTTCTGCGCGACCCCACCCGGGGCGGGCTGGCATCAACACTGAACGAGATTGCCGGTCAGTCAAAGGTGGGTATCAAAATCGAAGAAACGAAAATACCGCTGAAAGCCGAGGTCAGCGGCGCCTGTGAGATGCTGGGTCTGGACCCGCTGTATGTCGCCAACGAGGGCAAGATGATTGTTATCGTCGCCCCGCCGGATGCTGAAAATGTATTGAACGCCATTCGACAGAATGTTTATGGCAAGAATGCGGCGGTAATAGGAGAAGTAGTCTCCGTTAATCCCGGCAGAGTGATTATGAAAACCGCGCTCGGCTCTTCCCGCATCGTGGATATGCTGGTGGGGGAGCCTCTGCCCCGGATTTGTTAGTATGCATGAGTTAGCTATCACCCAGAGCCTGTTCGAAATTGTCCTGCAGCATGCGACGCAGGCGCAAGCGAAAAAAGTGAAAAGCGTCAGGCTGGTCATCGGGGAGATGACCGGCGTGGTAGCGGATAGTGTACAATTTTATCTGGAATTGTTGAGTAAAGATACCGTTGCTGCCGGGATCAGAGCCGAGATTAAAATGTCCCCGGCGCGGGCGCAATGTAAAAAATGCGGCAAAGACTTTACCGCTAAGGAAATGCAGTGGCAGTGTCCTGCCTGCGGCAACGAGAAGCTGGAGGTTACCGGGGGCAAAGAGCTGTTTGTGGAAAGCATCGAGGTGGAATAGATGGAAATTAAAATTCTCAAGAACATCCTGAGCGTCAACGACCAGGTTGCCGGAAAAAACCAGATGTTGCTGAAGCAGCACAAGATTTTCACGATGAATATTATGGCGTCCCCGGGTGCCGGGAAAACTTCTACGGTGCTGCAGACGATTAAAGCCTTGAAGGGTATCAAGGTCGGCGTTATCGAGGGCGATATCAGCTCCACCATCGACGCGGAAACGGTCGCCAGCGCGGGGGTCCCGGTGGTGCAGATTAACACCGGCGGCGAGTGCCACCTGGACGCCAATATGATACAAAACGCCCTGGTGAACCTGCCGCTGGAGGAAATCGATGTTTTGATGATTGAGAATGTCGGTAATCTGGTGTGCCCGGCGGGCTTCGAGCTGGGGGAGAGTCTGAAAGTCCTTATTGCCAGCGTACCGGAGGGCGACGACAAACCTTACAAATATCCCGGGATGTTTACCGCCGTGGACGTGATTATATTGAACAAAATCGACCTTTTGCCCTACGTGAAGTTTAATCCGGAGGCTTTCAACAAAGCTGTCAAGGGAATTAATAGCAAAGCCGAGATATTCCCCATTTCCTGCACCACCGGCGAGGGCGTGTACGACTGGGCGAAATGGCTGAAAAAGCAGATAAAGAAACAGTAGTGTCATCCCGGCGAAGGCTGGGATCCAGAAATTACAACTGGATTATCGGGCTAAACCCGATAATAGCAAAGGGAACAGGTGGCACAGGCGTCTAGCCTGTGTTAGAGTGATGTTACTTTGTTAGCGTGGCTGGAGACTAGATTCTTCGCTATGCTCAGAATGACAAAACACGTCATCCTGAACTAGATTCAGGATCCAGAAATATAACAATTTATCCCGCCCACTCGGGAATGACAATGGGGACGCGATGGAATTTTACGCATTGCACCGGGAGCATTTACCGTTCCGCCTGATGTATGGCTTCGCCGCCCTGCTGGGGCTGATTGCAGCCGGGATGCTGGGACTGGTGATTTATCACTTTGCCGTGGCGCCCATCGATAACGAGCCGGGGCTGGGGTGGATGTTCGCCATCGAATTTCTCATCATGTTCAGCCTCGCAATTCTCCTGCTGCAGTTCTCCCGCTATGAGTTGGTCCTGACCCCGGAGGGTATCACCATTAAATTCGGCAGAATCAAGCGTTTTATCGCCTGGATGGAAATCGATTCATACAATGTTATTACTACCGGCACGCTGCTCAATTCCGGCGGCTGGAAAGTAGGGCTGGGCCAAAACGGCTGGTACACTATGTACACTGTCATCAACAAGCCCCGGGTGGTATTAATGCTCAACACGGGGAAAATACGGCAGGTACTGTTTTCCACCGGGCAGCCGGATGCCGTCGCTGCGGTAATTAAAAGACAGACAGGGAAGTCTCCCGGGGACAATGTAAACGTATTCCCGCAGCGGATGTGAAAGCCCTAAGCCACTCTTGATTCTACCCGTTGTTCACGGTATGATTATCTGCAATTATGGCTGATGTTAATTTTGCCGTTGATGTGAAAGACACCTCTTTTCTTTACGGTAAATTAAAAGCGCTGGATAACCTGTCTTTACAGGTGCCGCAGGGTCTCAGCTTTGGCTTGCTGGGGCCCAACGGCGCCGGGAAAACCACACTGATCCGTATTCTGGTCGGGTTGCTCCAGCCGTCCGCCGGGGACGTCAAAATAATGGGGCAGGCGCCCGGGCGCCAAAACGCCTATCTCATCGGCTATATGCCTCAACAGCACTCTCTTTACAATGAAATCTCCGTCTTGCAGAATGTGGACTTTTTTGCCCGGATTTACGGGCTTAAAGACAAACAGGAACGCGCCGCCCGGGTGGCGGAGACGATCAAGCTGGTGAACCTCTGGGAACGGCGTAACGACGGCATTTCCAAGTTGAGCGGCGGGATGAAGCAGCGGGTCAGCCTGGCGTGCGCCATCGTGCACCAGCCGCCGCTGCTGCTACTCGATGAGCCGACCGTGGGTCTCGACCCGGAACTGCGGGCTAATTTCTGGCAGCATTTCAAAAACCTGAATCAGCAGGGTGTCGCCATTATTATTTCCAGCCACACTATGGATGACGCCGCCCATTGCGACAAACTGGCTTTTATCCGCGGCGGCAAGGTAATTGCGACCGGCGCTCCCGGTGATTTGACGTGCGTGGTCGGCGCTCCCGGGGCGAATCTGGAAGACGCCTTTTTATATTTCGTCCGGCGCGAAGGGTCGGGAAATGCCTAAATACAGTCTCACGATTGCCAACCGTATCATCAACCAGATTGTCCGCGACCGCCGGACGCTGGCTTTGATTCTCGTCGTCCCCGTAGTGGTGATGACCATCATCTGGCTGAGTTTCCCGGAGGAGATGGGGACGCTGGATTACGTGGCGCCGGCTTTGCTGGCGACGCTGGCGCTCTTCTTCGGGTTTCTGCTGACGGGCATCAGCTTCCTGCGGGAGCGGTCTCAGGGCACGCTGGAGAGATTGATGGCGTCGCCCGTCACCCGGGGGGATATTGTCCTCGGCTACCTGCTGGGATTTTTTCTCTTTGCTTTACTGCAGTCGCTCATTATCGTCCTGTTTACCGTGTACGCGTTGGACATTCAATACACCGGCAGCCTGTGGGAAATCCTGGTATTCCAGACGGTGGTGCTCGTGGGGGCGATAAATCTGGGTATTTTTATTTCCGCTTTCGCCAAAAACGAATTCCAGATGGTGCAGTTTATCCCGCTCATCATCCTGCCCCAGGTGTTTTTATGCGGCTTGCTCTGGCCGGTGGAGCAGATGAACACCGCGCTGCAGTGGATTGCCAAATTCCTGCCCCTGACTTACGCCGTAAACGGTTTGCGGGATATTATGCTCCATGGCAAGACGCTGGGAGAAACCGGCGGTGATTTACTGGTACTGGCAGGTTTTGCCGTCGGTATCTCTATCGTCACGGCTTTTTCTCTGAGACGCCGCGCCAGAGGGTAAACATCATTTTATCTGTGATACAATGTAAACAATCCACGGACAAGGTGAAGCTATATGACGCAAGCGGTAATTCTGGTGGGCGGGCAGGGCACCCGGCTGCGGCCCCTCACCTGCAACCTCCCCAAGCCGATGGTGCCGGTGCTCAATCTGCCGTTCCTGGAGCACATCATCCGCAACCTGAAAGAGCACAAAATTACCGATATTATATTTGCCCAGCACTATCTGGCGGCATCTATTGAGAACTACTTCGGCGGCGGCGAGAAATTCGGGGTGAGCCTCACTTACGTGATGGAAGAAAGCCCCCGGGGCACGGCCGGGGCCATCAAGAACGTAGAAAAATATCTTCGCGGTACTTTTCTGGTGTTGAACGGCGATATTTTCGCCAACCGTAATTTTACGGATATGCTGGCGCAGCACCGGCAAAATAAAGCCGTGGCAACCATTTCCCTGACCCCGGTGGAAGACCCCACCATTTACGGGGTGGTGGAAACCGACGCGAAGAATCGGGTGAAACGTTTTCTGGAAAAACCCAAAAAAGAAGAGGTTACCACCAACCTGATTAACGCTGGGACCTACATACTGGAGCCGGGGGTACTCGCCCGGATTCCCGCCGCGGTCAAGGTTTCTATCGAGCGGGAAACCTACCCGATGCTGCTGGCAGAAGGGGCGCCGGTCTACGCTTATCCTGACTACGCTTACTGGATGGATACCGGCACCACGGAGAAATACCTGCAACTGCACCGCGACCTGCTGGCGGGTAAATGCGAAGGCTATGCCTTATCTGCAGGGTTGACTAAAGGAAAAAACTCTTTGGTGCACCCCTCTGCCCAGATTGCCGGCAATGTTATGCTGGGGAATAATTGCAAGGTTGCGCCCGGGGTCATTTTGCAGGGTCCTCTGGTTATCGGTAATGATTGCGCCATCGGAGCAGGCGCGGTGGTTGCGGAGTCGGTGCTCTGGGATGACGTGGCGGTCGGCAGCGAGGTACAAATCGGTAACTGTGCCGTGGCTAACGGCTGCCGGCTGGCAGCGGGATTAACGTTAAAAGACGCGGTCATTGGCGACCACATTCGCCTGAAACTTGGGGAAAAAGTTGCTCCCGGCGCGCGGCTTTATCCCGCGGGGCACCCGGCAACCGGCTGAATATCGAAATGAGGGGAAGCTGAATGGCAAAAGACCTGGAAATGCTGGGCAAATTCCTGAACGCTTTTTTACAGCCGTGGCGCGACGCGCTGGCTGACCCCCCGGCGGCGCAGCAGAAAGTGCTGCAGAATCTACTGCCGGTTTACGCGCAGACGGAATACGGCAAACAGCATCATGCCGGGCAGGTAAACAATCTGGAAGAGTACCGCCGCGCTTTCCCTGTCATCGATTACGAAATCGTCAAACCGATGGTGAAAGAAGTAATGGCGGGTAACACCCGGCTGCTTCTGGATGAAGATCCGCTGGCGTGGGCGATTACCCGGGGCACCACCGGGGACGAGTCCAAGTTCATTCCGATGACGCCCAAAGATATGGCGATGCGTTCCAGCGCCGGGCGCGCCATGATGAACTTCGCGGTGAGCGGCAAACGGCTGGATTTGTTTGACGGGGTCAATTTGAACCTTAATTTTCCCTCGGTGGTGGGCAAGGTTAAGGTGGGGGAGAAAGAGCTGGAATACGGTTACAGTTCCGGTATTTACGTTAAGCACGTGTCTACCTTTACGCCCATCCGCTCCTGCCCCACGCAGGAGGAAATTGACGCCCTCGGGGGCGGCAAGACCATCCGCGACTGGGAGAACCGCTTTGAGCTGGCGTACCAGAAATGTAAGAACGAGAACGTGACGCTGGTGGGCGGGGTGGCGCCCACGGCTGTGATGTTCGGCAGGTATCTCAAGAAAAAGCATGGTGTTTATCCCAAAGATGTCTGGAAAACTCAGGTGATGACGCTGGGGAGTGTCGCCGGGATAAACACCCGGTACCAGCCGGCGCTGACGGCGCTTTACGGCGGTGTCGCCATCCGGGAAATTTACGGCGCCACCGAGGGGATGTTCGGGCAGCAGTTGGACGCACACCGCGCCTGGTCGCCGAACTACGATCTATTTTTCTTCGAAGTACAGGTGGGGAATCGCGTCAAAATGCTGTATGAAATGAAGCCGGGGGAGGTTGGCAGTCTGATTGTCTCGACGCCCGTACTCCCCCGCTATAAAATCGGCGACTTAATCAAGGCTTACACCCCGCCTTATTTCCGCTGCATCGGCCGGGAGAAAGCCTGGGTGCCGTGGTACCATTGGTGGAACGAAGTCAGCAGTTTGAACTTCGACCGCCTGTAGCCAGCGGCTTCATTTCCGTTTGCGGAAGATGCCTCCGAGGACAATAGTCAACCCGATGCCGATGAGTATGATGGCGCCGGTGGTTGCCCAGTTCCAGTCGGAGAGTTCGTTTAACCCCACCCCCAGGAATACCGCCCCTAATATCACGTTGCCGATTAAGGGACGGCGGTAGGCGGGGGTCAGCAGGCGGATGAGCGCGCAGAGCAGCAGAATTACCCCGGCGCCCGCCATAATCAGCGCCCAGGTGGTCCACCACCAGAAAGTGTCCGGGCCCCAGTTGGTGGTTTCGCCCAGCAGGACTAAGCCTGCCCAGATGAAAATGGCTGCCCAGCACCCGGCGTTAATCGGGTCGCGGCGCCATTTTTCGTCCCAGTTCTTCTCGTCGCGTTTTTCGTCTTCTTTTTCGTGCTGTTTTTCTTCTTCTTTCTCATCCTCGTAGCGGCGGCGCGGCTCGCGTTCCGGCTGTGTCATCTTGCCTCCTTGCCTTTCTGATGTTCAGGAAAACAGGCTAATCGGTACTTTAACTGAACATAACGTAAATGTCAAGACAGGAAAAGCCGTCAGTTATCCGCCGTCAACGGTCAGTCAAAGCTAAGGCACCCGGCAGGGAAAAATTAGCGAATAATATACTGTTTCTTTGGTTGTTGGGGTTAGCTTGGTAATACCTAATGGCTTAGATTTCATTTTACCCTTTATTACTCATGGTAGCATTATAACGTATGATAAAAATAAAATGGTATGCATCAAGACAAAATTACTTTTTCAATTTTCTAAGTAGTGCTATACTAAAGACGATTAATTTTTTTATGATGAGTCATGGACTGTAAATTTGGTGAATGTGAAATTTGTAAGTACAACTCCCTCGGCTTCTGTACGTTTCATCAACTTACTATTGAATATAAGCAAAAAGAAGTTGAAAAAATTTTAGTAAATCCATTTGAACTTGCTAAGCTTCTAAAAGATAAAGTTGAAGAAGATAAAGAGAAGGTAAGACGTGATAGTATTCCAGACCTAAATGATTGTCCTTTCTGCAGTATGCATGCTATGTTTTATGATCGCATTCATGATATTTTTAGCTGCCTAAATGTTAAGTGTATTTCGTATAATCGTCAGATACAATTCGAAAGTAATGAATATAACCAAATAATCATATACATACAAAGGATTTAATTATATTTATTTTTATTATCGTCTTTTGGAACCCACCAATTATTTAATAAACATGGTGATAGGTAATGCCATCAGAAGACAGAAATTGGGCTAAAGGCGAACACCCTCCTGCCTGCACATGTGTTGACTGTGTAAAGAGAAGACTAGATATCATTCGTAACTCAAAGGGTAATCAGCAAACAAAAAAGAATGGTAGTTCATTCGCTCTCAATATACACAAGCCTTCTAACCGCCATTTGGAGGAGCATTCTGAAAAAAACAAAAACCTGTTACAAATAAAGTTCGTTTTATGGCTACTTCTATTTTTTGCGTTGTCAGTTTTAAGCATCATATCTAGCATTTACATTCGATCCTCTTGTCCATTTTGGATTATCCTCGGTTTTTCATTCTTTTATTCGATAGAGAAATGGTTCAAATATTACGTTAATAAATATAAAATACTAGGTATAATATACAGATCAACTCTGAACATAGTTTTACTCACTGTATTAGGTCTGGCTATCTATTCTGGTTATTTTTTGTTTAACAGGCAACCCATTCAAAGCCCACTCGAGGGGAGTTTACTACTAATATTAGAATTAATCTTTTTTATTTATCTGTGGAGGATTACTTCTAAAAATAGCTTTCGGCAACCAAGTATGAAACTCACCATATTTTCATTATTTTGCCTGTTCCTTATATTAGCTTTTGCAGGTGTTAATCCAATGGATGAGTACAAAGACAATCTTATCGGAAGATTTACTGATTATATTGATGACCAAAAAGAAAATCCTGCGTTAAATCTGGGACAAGCCACTCAGATTTCAAAAAACACCGAGAACAAGAGCGAAAATATCATTAGTAAAGCTATAGATACTGTGAGCGACCTTTGGGACATTAGCATAGAAGATTACGCAATCAAGTTTAATCAATATAGGCAGTCAAAAGGACTGAAGATTTTAACGTTTACAGATGACTTAAATCGAGTGGCTGAATTACGGCTTAAAGAATTACCTACCGATTTTAGCCATTACAGCGAAGGTAATTATAACAACCATTTGGCTGAGAATATAGTAATGAGTACTGGAGGTTTGAGCAATTCTGATGCTTTGAGATTGTGGCAAAATTCTTTAGGACATAATGCCAATATGCTGGATAGCAGTTATAAATACACCGGATATGCAATAGGTAACGGGTATGCTGTTCAGTTATTTAGTGAATTTCCCACATTAAATGGCGAACCTCAACTTCCACCTGGATGGTATTGGGACGAATAAAGCAATAATTTTATATGGGAAATAGAATATTGGTATGAGTGCTAATTTTATTAAGTGGTTTTTTCGTTCATTTCTAGGTGTGGGCAATGTTGATAAAAAAACATATAATTGGCAATATATTGGATCTATTGAGTACGGTCGTAAAGTCAATTTCAAGGTACCACGTTGGGTCTATAATTCTTATAAGAAAACGAATGTTCATCATGATGGGCTTATATATAATCTTAGGGGTAAAAACTATAAGTACAAGATTGTAGAAAGTGGTCAAGGTGCGCCTATTATTCAATTTTTTCGTAAAAAGAATAACTAATCTTTTACAACAAAGCTAAACGGTATCAACCAATCATACGAATGAATGAGCAATAATCCCAGTTAAAATTCGTCTGGATCCCGTATCAAGTGCGGGATGACGTAATTCTTACTTCTGATTCACCATCGGGTAGAGCTTGCTCCACACAATGTCCTGCGCGCCTTTGATGATGCGGTCAATCAACTCTCTGCAGGTGGGGATGTCGTGAATCAGCCCCACCACCTGGCCGCATTCCGCCAGCCCGGCTTCCAAATCACCCTCGAAGTACACCTTTTCCGCCAGTTTACCGCTGGTGACCGTGAGCAGTTGCTCCAGCGTGGCGCCCTGCCTTTCCAGTTCCTGTACCTTTAACGTCGGTCCGTTTTTCAGGCTGCGCGCCGGGACCTTGATAGACCGCTGCGTTACCATCACGTCGTTTTCGGTGGCTTTTATCAGCCATTCCTTGAATTTGGGATGCGCCGTGCACTCCTGCGTCGCCATAAACCGGGTGCCCATCAATACGGCGTCTGCCCCCAGCGCCAGCGCGGCGACAAAACCCGCCGCGTCCCCGATGCCACCCCCGGCGATAATCGGTATCTTCACCTGCTCGACGGCGGCTCTCAGTAATACCATCGTGCCCACGTCGTCGGGTCCCGGGTGCCCGCCGCACTCGTAGCCAATCACCGCCACCGCGTCGCAGCCGATTTCCTCGGCGGTTTTGGCAAAACGCACGCCCCCGGGTGCTTTGTGGATGACCTTCACCCCGCCGTCCTTGAGCTGTTTCATCAGGTTCACGGGACTGCGCCCCGAAGTCTCTACAATCTTTACGCCTTCGTCGATGAGAATTGAGATATACTCCTCGTTGTTCACGGGGCGGGTTGACGGCGACAGGTTGATATTCACCCCGAACGGTTTATCGGTAAGTTTTTTTACACGCTTCAATGCGGCGCGGAAGTCCTCTTTCGTGGCGAAGTTCACGGACGCCAAAATTCCCAGTCCCCCGGCATCGGACACGGCCGCGGTCAGCTGCTCCCGGGAGAGATGCACCATCCCGCCCTGAATAATGGGGTACTTTATGCCAAACATCCTTGTGATTTTCGTTTCGAACATTGCTTTCTCCTTTCCTGGTGGTATGCCGATTATATCAATTCACGGAGGCAGCGGCAATGTGCAGTCTCGATAACGATTGACATCCCGCGCCAATGCATATAATATTGACATTCAAGAGTAAAACGATGCAACTGGAACGTATTGAAAAAATTCTGGCATTCTCGCTGATTGGCATCAGCGCGGCGGCTATTCTGCTGCGTGTTATCGGGGTTATACCGGGGATTATCGTCAGCGGCGAGGTGGAGATTTCACGCACGATTTTTATCGACTCCGGCATCGGCGGGCTGCTGGCGGTGTTTGCCATCGTCATTTCATTGACCCTGATGGGCATCCAGTTCGCCTCGCAGGAATACACGCACCGGGTGATGAATACCTACCTGAAAAGCCTGATACTCTGGACAATGATGGGCGCCTATCTGGTTACCGTGCTTTACAATCTTTATATGGTGGCATTGATGAAAGAGCCGGTGAACACGCTTTACGCGGACGTTTCCGTGATTCTGCAAAGTTTTTGCCTGGTAATGCTGATTCCCCATTTCGTGCTCTCGGTCTACCATCTGAAGCCGGACTATACCATTAACAGCCTGATTAATTCCATTAACCGTGATTACATCAACGCTATTGCCGTATATCTTGAGAAAGCTGACACCCGGGTGCCGCATAAAGAAGACCGTCTGCTGCCGGTGGTGGAAATACTGGAAAAATGCATCGAGCGCGGCGACCGTGCCACGGTGCGCGCCGGTCTGGATGAATTGCTGGACTGGTACCACAAAAATATGACCGCGGAAAACGAGTCGTGGCTGGGCAGGTATTATACGGATTACCTGCTGCGGCTGGGACGGGAATCGGTCATTGAAGCCGACGACGATTCCATCGTGCAGGTGCTGGAAATCCTGGGGGAAATCGGCAGCAGCAGCCGGGTGCCGGCGGTGGCAAGCGCGACGGTCGACCACATCAAAACCATCGGCGCCAACGCGCTCAAGAAAGAATACGAAGCCGGCGTGGAGCAGATGGTAGATTCCCTGCAGCGCGTCATTATCGCCACCGGCGAAAAGGAAATGGTGGAACGTATTTTTGATTCCTATGGCGACGTGGTGCGGCAGTTGTTCGTACAGGAAAAGAAGCAGTTGATTACTTATTTTGTGAACAGCATGTCGGGGTTGTCCGGCACCCTGATTACGCGACAGGACATCGGTTCTCTGAAAAAATGGACGGGCGTGGTCGAGGACGTGGGCAGGCTGGCGGTAAAGCAGGAGATGCGCGATATCCTGCACGTGGTTATCCAGGCGCTGTATCACACCGGCACCAGCGCCGCCCGCGGTTCGCTGGACACTACCTGCAACGCCATCATCGAAGCGATGGTGCGCATCGAGCGGCAGATTTCTCAGACCGACCGGGAATTATTCAGCGAAATCAATTTCGCCAAGCAGGATATTGAGCTGCATCTGAAAAAGCACGCCGCGCCGGAGAAAACGGATACCGGCATCGAAACCTCAGACCTTTGGTGATAACCGGGCTTTCAGCGCGCCTTTTTCGAACCAGCTTTCGGCGCAGGTAAGGTTTTTCCCGGTGAATACCGAGAACATTCCCTGCAGTTCGCCCAGCAGGAAGCCCAGCATTTCTTTGCGCTGCAGCGCCGGCACCACTTCGGCGCATTCGGTGAGGGTGATGATGGTATCGGCGCCGCTTTCAATCGCTTCAATCTCAAGCTGCCTTAACTGGCGGTAGTACTGGTTCATCATCTCCAGGGGATTGCCCCGGTAGGTTTCCTGAAGAATAGATGCTAGCCTGGCGCCGGCTTCCACCCCGACACTAAAGCTGGAGGCGGAAAAAAGCGCCGGGTTGCTTAGAATGCTGTTGGAGACCATTAACTGGTAGTATTCGATGTTGACCAGCCGCCCCAGGGAACGGGTGGCGTTTTTCCGCAAACCGTCCCGCACCCGGTCTTCTATCTTGATGCCCAGTTTTTTCGGCGCCAGGTAATCAGTTAATTTGACCGCGATTTCCGGGTCTTCCCGCTTGCCGATAACGAAGGTGCACTGTTTATTGCCGGTGGCGGTGCACGTTGTTTCAAAGCCATCCATTTCACGGCTCATCAAGCCAGAGATAATCCCGGCGAAGGTCCCGGCGTGGTAATAACATAGCTGTCTGGCAGCGTTCAGCCCGGCGCACTCGGCGCATTCCTGGAAGCTGACCGTGAAGCGCATTTTTTCGGCGTCCACGTCATCCAGCGATAGTAGCCCTTCTTTATTTTCGTTTAGAATGGCGGTAAACACCCGGTTGATGACTTTCTGCAGGGTGGTGAAAGCCCTCTCTTTAGGCCAGAACTCGTATTTCCAGAAGTATTCCGCCGGCATATTCAGTTTGCGGATGATGATATAAGCGTTGCGGTTGGCGGAGGCGTAAGCGGCGTAATATATCAGCGAAGACAGCGTCGGGTTGGATTCCAGCATCGAGATAATTCTGTCCTGCGGCACGATCAGGTCTACCAAATCGCCCAGCCGCGGCCTCGCCGCCGGTTTCTCCTTTTTGGACACCCGGCTCAAGCCCGAGTTCCAGAGGTCGTCGATGATTTTTTCGATTTCTGCGTCCATTATATTGCCAGCGCCTTATCCAGCATTTTGTAGCCCCATTCGTCCTGTTTCCAGTGGGCGTACATCCCCACGGCGATGATGGCGTAACCATAAACGTAAATCATATTCGGAATCAGCCCGATAACCCCGCCGCCCTCCGCGCCCAGGGCGGTTATTAAGGTCTGGTAGAGATAATCGCCGATGGTGCTGAAGATAATACCCGCTATGATGACGGTGAAGGTCAGGCTTTGCTGCTGCTGGGTTTTCAGGTGCTGCAGGTACAGCCAGATGACCGGGGTCAGGGCGGTAATCAACGCCGCGTCCACGAGCCGGATGGTAATCCCCAGGACGTTCTCCAGCGAGGTTGCGTCCGGGAGTTCTGCCAGCGCGGGATAAAGGGCGGTGAAAGCGCTGATAACCAGCATCGCGCCGGAGACTCCCCAGCCGGCGGCATTGAGTTTTTTCACGCTGACGACCTTCAGGATGTACACGCAGGCGATGACCAGCATCAGATAATCCACAATTTGCCAGCCCAGGACAAAATCGGTAAAAGCGGCGCCCAGCGGGTTTTCCAGCAGGGGCAGGAAGATAATCGCCAGACCGAGTATGATGAGGTATAGCGCCAGGAATAAAAAGACGCTCTTCAATTCTTTGCGGTAGCTCATCGCCACGGCGAATGACAGTCCGCTGCTCAGTATTAACAGGGCAATCTGGACGACTTCCAGATAGCCGCCGCCGATTGCGGTCGGTAAAAACAAGCCTGCCAGCGGCAGGATGAGAGCTACCGGCAGAAATATTGCCAGAAATCTGGTATGGTTCATATTTTCAACTCTCCGGGTATGTAAAGGTTATTTCAGCGCCGGCATATTTTCCGCGATAACCAGGAGGTAATCTCCCGGCTGCAGGCGGAAATCCGCCGCCGGGTTGAGATTACTTTCTCCGTTTCTCTCCACTCCGATTAGTATGATATTGGCGGTGTTTTTCAGTTCCAGCAGCGCTTTCCCGAAGCTCAGTCCGGCGATTCTATCAGGAGAAAGGACGCGGTATAATTCCTGCCCGGCGCCGGACACGAGGTCGGTGATTACCGCGGCGACGCTGGTGTTGAGCAAAGACATCGCCAGCAGTTTACTGGTCAAGTCGGTGGAGTTGATAACGATGTCGCAGCCGGCGTGCCGCAGATGTTCGGCGTTGTTCGGGTCGTTCAACTCGGCGCCGCTGATAATATTCGGGTTAGATTTCTCGATTGCCAGCACGGTCAGCACCGTGCGCTGGTCGGCGGACGGCAGGCTGTTTTCTGCCAGCACGATGGCGTATTTCGCTTCGCCGATATTAGCCATTTTTAAAGTGGCGATTTCGGAGGCGTTACCGCGGACAAAGTACGTATCGGCAGCGTCGGAAGGCCGGGCTTCGCTTTTCTCGTCGATGATGACGATGGGGAGGCGCTCCAGCGTGCCGCCGCCCCGGATTTCCTCGATGATGGTCGCGGCTTTGGTGTTCCAGCCGCACAGTACCAGATGGTTTTTAACGTTTACCTGTGACATACCCCTCACTCCCTTTGTCCAGTTGTTATACCAGCTTACGCCGATTGAGCCCAATGTCGACGCCAGCAGTACCGGGCCCCCGACCATGCAGATAATCCCGACGATTCTGCCCCAGGGCGTGATGGGGAATTTATCGCCGTAGCCCACGGTGGCGACGGTCACCACCGTCCACCAGAAAGCGTCCCAGAGGTTAGCGAAGCTTTCGTTGGCGTTATGTTCCGCCAGATACCCGAAGACGGTGCCGAAAACAAGCAGCGCGAGGAAGGCGAACAGCAGCAGCCGGGCGCTCCCCCGGGAGAACAGACTGAAAAAGCGGCGTAATACGAATATGATCGGCATAATCAGCTTACGGCTTATGAGTGTACCACCGAAAAACGATGATGTCAAAATTAAGGTAGGGCTGCCGGCAGCTGGCGCGCTTGACAATTTTGCCGCTAATCAATAAGCTGGAATAATTAATACTTACAAGGCGAATACCGAGCCCGGCTTGTGACGAAACAACAAACGAAGATTAAACTGCACGTCTTAGACGCTTTCTTATTTTTCATTCCGGTTTCTCTGGTCTTCTATTACCTCCATGTTCATTATCTGTTTACTTTTTTTACCACCGCGCTGGCGCTCGCCGGGATTACCCACCTGATGGCGGAAGCCACCGCGGTCATTGCCAGCAAGGTTTCCAATACCATCTCCGCGCTGCTGAACGCGACCTTCGGTAATGCCATTGAATTCGCGGTGGCGTTTTTCGCGCTGAAAAGCGGGCTGGTAGAGCTGGTAAAAGCCTCCATCACCGGCTCGATTATTCTTAACGTTCTCTTTCTTATCGGCATAGCGATGGTGGCCGGCGGCTTGCGTTATAAAGAGCAGAAGTTCAACAAAGAGAGCGCCGGTCTGGCGTCCACGATGCTGATAATCGCGGTGGTGGGGCTGGCGCTGCCTACCCTGTACGATATGGTAGTGGGCAAACCGGCGCCCGCGATGAACCTCTCCGTTTCCATTATATTGGGCATTGTCTACCTGCTCAGCCTGCTCTATACGCTGGGGACGCACCGCCATCTTTTCACGGTGGAAAGGCAACCCCCGGACGACCATCACCAGCGGTGGTCTCTCAAACTGGCGGTGCCGGTGCTGGTCCTGTCCACGGCGGCGGTAGCGCTCGAATCTAATATCCTGGTGAATACTATTGAACCGATTATTATGAATACCGGCATTTCCGAGGCTTTCATCGGGCTGATTTTTATTGCGGTGCTGACCAACGTGCCGGAAATTGCCAACGCCATCACTTTCGCCCGGCGTAACAATATGACGCTCTCTCTGGAAATCGGGATGAGTTCCGCTTTGCAAATTGCGCTTTTTGTCGTGCCGGTACTGGTAATCCTCAGCTCGGCGTTTGTCGGCGGCTCCCTGGACCTGGTTTTCGCGCCCTTTGAGCTGGTGGCCGTACTGGCGACGGCGATGATTGCCAATTACAT
>Ga0172375_10000844_pt1 | contig 49560 bp, 54 predicted proteins | sample LakKiv1m_FD_114537 | JGI IMG/M metagenome (GOLD analysis project Ga0172375, IMG submission 114537) | Freshwater microbial communities from Kabuno Bay, South-Kivu, Congo - kab_092012_11.1m | ecosystem: Environmental > Aquatic > Freshwater > Lake | place: Democratic Republic of the Congo... | reverse complement strand
TGGCGGAGAGAATATAATCAAATCCGACCGCATAGCGCGAAGAATTACTGCCCACCGGCACCAGAGGCTATTTTAACCGGGACTACGAGGTAACAACTGGTATCGTTACTGGGGGCGGGTCAGTAAACATATTTGCCGAAGCAACCCATAAGCAACACCAATATTATCTGGCGCGATATAATATTTTCGTTCGAACCTCTTCGGTAAATCCCTTAGTTTAGCGATTGGCATCTCGTACAATTGAATTGCCATTTTCTACCCCTACTAAAATGGAAGGCACTCATTACGTTATTAATTATGCATGTAAAATGTTAATAAATAATGAATATTTTGCTCTAGAGATAAATCATGGTGATAGTAGGAAAAGCTTTGGTTGTCACTTAATCGATGTGTTTGATAAACACTCAACAACAAACCGAAACGGAATCAACCAATCATATGTATCATTTAACAGATATCGCGATGTCATCTTAATAATAAAAAAATCGTAAAAAATAAAGTAGATTGATTTTGTTGTACTGCTAACCATTGAGATTAAATTCTAAGTAAAAAGTTCTGTCTTTTGTACAATCTGCTCTACTCAAAGTATTCCCCTGTAATTGCCGGTTCTACATCCGGGGTTTTAACGGTCCTTGATCAGCCGCTTGCCGTAGCGGGATGCGGTCTTCTTTATCTTTTATCCCAGTACCGTTTTCATCAGTTCGAAAGCTGCTTTGATTTCATCGGGGGAAGCATCTTCTTTAAGGGTAGAGTAATCGGTGATGGCCTGTTTGTCCAGGACCGCCTTGATTACATTGCGCAGGTGTTTACCCTGAGCGTTTTTCGGTATTGACGGCACGAAGCGGATATCTTTCGGGGCGGCGATGGCGCCGACCTGGTCGCGTACCAGATTGCGTAGTTCGTTCTTTAACGGGGCGGACGATTCAACTCCCGGCCGCAGGACGACCAGCCCCACCGGCTCGTCGCCTTTGAGTGCGTCCGCCGCGCCGACCACGCACACCTCCTGCACTCCCGGGTGCAGGGAAATGACGTGGGCAATCTCCCGGGTGCTGATACGCTGCCCGGCGACATTGATGACCTCGTCCACCCGGGCGCCGATTTTAAGGTAGCCGTCTTCATCCTGCGTGGCGTAGTCGCCGCACAAGAACAGGGTCTTGCCGGGGAAAAAATGCCAGTAGTCCTGCGCGTAAAAGTCCCGGTTCTGCCAGAGGGTGGTGATATGACCCGGGGGCAGGGGGGATTTGGCGACGAGGTAGCCTTCTTTACCGGCGGGCAGGTCGTTGCCGTTTTTATCCACGACTGCCAGTTGCCAGCCGATGACGGGCTTGTTGGCGACACCCGGCTTGATGGGGAGCATCCCCACTCCCGCCATAATCGAGGTCATAGGCCAGCCGGCTTCCGTGAGCCAGTAGTGGTCGATGACGGGTTTGCCGTTAATGGCTTCCGTCGACCATTTCACGATTTCCGGGTTAACATATTCGCCAGCCAAAAAGAGCAGCCGCAACGAGCTGATATCATGCTGGCGGGCGTGCTCGATGCCGAATCTCTCCAGCATTCTAAAAACGGTGGTGATGCTGAAAACAACATTGACCTTATGCTTTTCCATCAACCGCCAGTAAACGGCGTGGTCGGGGTAATCGGGGGTGCCTTCGAACATAATTGAGGTGACGCCGTAAAGCAGCGGGCCCCAGCAAGTATAACTGGCGCCCACCCGCCAGCCGATGTCCGAGGTCGGCCAGAAAACGTCGTCCGGGCGCACGCCGTAAATCATCGGCATGGAATTAGCCACGCCGACCATATAGCCGCCGGTGTCATTGACCACGCCGCGGGGATTTTCGGTGTCCCCGGAGGTGAACAGAATATGCGATGGGTGAGAGCTTTCCACGGGCAAAGGCTCCACATAATCGGCGCCGCGCTCCCGCATCGATGTCTCCCAATCGTAGTCCCGGCCGTTCACCATATTGACGGGGGTGACGCCGCGGTTGAGGACAATCACGGTTTCCACCGGAGCTTTTTGCAGGGCGATGTCCAAAGTTTCTTTAAGCGGCACCACCCGGTTGCGGCGGAAAGAGCCGTCCGCGGTGACGATAATTTTCGGTCTGGCGCTAAGGATACGCTCGGTGATGTTCTCCAGCCCGTAGCCGGTGAAAATGCCGGCGTGAATGGCGCCGAGGCGCGTGGCGGCGAGCATCACCATCACGGCTTCCGGGACGGTGGGCATATAGAAGACGATACGGTCGCCCTTTTCCACGCCGAAGCTGCGGAACACAGCGGCGAGGCGGTTGACCTGGGAGTAAAGCTCCCGGTAGGTGATGATGCGGGTGAACCCCTGCGCGGCGCCTTCCCAGATGAGGGCGGGTTTATCCCCCAGCCCGTTTTTCAGATGGCGGTCGAGGGCGTTGTAACAGATATTAGTCTTGCCGCCGACAAACCACCGGGTGAAGACAGAGTCGGAATTATCCAGAATTTGCGTCGGTTTTTCGTACCAGTCAAACTGCGCCGCGATTTTCCCCCAGAACTCCTCCGGGCGCTCGATTGAGTCGCGGTAAACCGCGTCGTAGCGATTTTCAGTTAAGCCCATCTTAGTAGAAACCAGCTCCTTCGCGAGATTCAAATAACAGTGGTTATACTGCCCCGAATAATTCAGAAGGGGGGCTTGCCGCCCCCCCTTATTTTTATCTGCCACTAAATTCAGGGTAAAAATCCGCTACTGGTTATTTTAACAGATTTGTAATAGCGGTCGCCAGCCGGGAGTAAAAGCAGAGATTTCCCTACTGGTGGCATTAGCGGGTATCCCGAAAGGAAAAAACTTTTCTGCCGCTGCGGTTCTATGCTAAAATTAAAACAATATGACGGTAATCCCCATTCAAAATAACCGCCATCTTTTCTAGTCCGTCAGATATTTACTTCCCCGAACTTTGAGCCCCCGATATTAGAGTAATAATCCCATAACAGACTAACTGTACCCTGAAAGCGGGCAGGGGATTAACCATCACGGTGACATGCGGAATTAAAGGAGGCGAGAATGAGTGAACCCAAGTGGTACCAGCGTGAGGTAAAAGAGGTATTTAAAGAACTGGAAACGGGTTCATCCGGGCTGGCAGCAGGGGAAGCAAAAACCCGGCTGGGAAAATATGGCTTTAACGAAATCACCCTGAAAGGTAGAGGCGCGCTGGCGCGCCTGCTGGACCAGATGAAAAGTCCGCTGGTCTGGATTTTGCTGGTCGCGGCGACGGTAACCACTGTAATGTCCGCGCTGGGATTGGAAGATATGTGGGCGGATACCGCCGTGATATTGGGCGTGGTGCTGCTCAATGTGGTGCTAGGGTTCTACCAGGAAGGGAAAGCGGAAGCCGCGCTGGAGGCTTTGAAGAAAATGGCGGTGCAAAATTGCACCGTGATACGGGACGGCGTTGAACAAATCGTCCCGGCGAGGGAACTGGTTCCGGGTGATGTGGTGGTGCTGAATGGCGGAGATAAAGTGCCTGCCGATATCCGTCTTTACTTTACCAGAGACGCTTACGCGGACGAAGCCCCGTTGACCGGCGAATCTACCCCGGTGACCAAGACCGCCGAGGCATTGCCCGGGAGGGACCTAGCGCCTGGAGACCAGCACTGTATGGCTTTCAGCGGGACGTTTATTACCCGGGGCACGGCACGCGGCGTGGTAGTAGCAACCGCGGAACAAACCGAATTCGGGAAAATTGCCCAATTGATGAAGGCAACCCACGTGATATCAACGCCGCTACAAAGAAAGATAGCGGTATTCACCCGGACGCTGGTGATCGCGATTATCGGGCTGGGGGCGGTCAACTTCATCATCGGCGTGGCTATCGGCGAAAGTTTAATCCATATGTTTATGGCGTCGGTGGCGTTGATTGTCGCCGGGATGCCGGAAATGCTGCCGATGATTGTTACCGGGGTGCTGGCGTTAGCCGCCACGGCGATGGCGAAACGGAATTCCCTGATACGCCGGCTGCCGGCAGCCGAAACTCTGGGCTGCACTACTGTAATCTGTTCGGATAAAACCGGCACGCTTACGAAAAATGAGATGACGGTAATGAAGATACACGCCGGGGGGAAGGATTTTGAGGTAAGCGGGGTAGGCTACCAGCCCGCAGGCGATATCAAACTGGAAGGCGGAGCCGACAACCATGACGACGCAGACTTAAAAGAGACTTTGAAAGCCGGGTATTACTGCAACAACGCCTCGATAACGCAGGAAGATGGCCGCTACAAAGTTATCGGCGACCCCACCGAGGGCGCACTGGTGGTGGCGGCGATGAAAGCCGGCTTTAAGGAAAAAGGCGCCCGGCTGGATGAGATACCCTTTGATTCCGAACTGATGTATATGGCCACGCTGCACGCCGCCGGAGAGAAAAACATTGTTTACGTGAAGGGGTCGCCGGAGCGGGTGCTCGAGATGTGCGATGCCAGTTATTGCGAGGGTAAATGCGTGCCGTTCGATGGAGAGCAGTTAAAGGAAAAAGCCGCATCAATGGCAGAGCAGGCGCTAAGAGTGCTGGCGATGGCGTACAAAGAGCTCCCGGCGGATAAAAAAGGCATTACCACGGAAGATATGACGGACATGGTTTTTCTGGGTCTCCAGGGGATGATTGATCCCCCGCGCCCGGAGGCGATCGACGCTATCGCTAAATGTAAAACAGCGGGCGTGCGGACGGTGATGATTACCGGAGACCACGCGCGGACCGCGGTTGCCATTGCCCGGCAGCTGGGGATACTGGACGGGAAAGATAGCGCTGCTCTCACCGGTGAAGCTTTATTCCGTATGAACGATGATGAATTATACGACGCGGTGGGGAAAATATCGGTGTACGCACGGGTGGCACCGGAGCATAAACTCCGGATCGCCCAGCAGCTGCAAAAACGGGGGCACGTGGTGGCGATGACCGGCGACGGAGTGAACGATGCCCCGGCGCTGAAAGCGGCGGATATCGGCATCGCGATGGGTATCACCGGCACCGAAGTGAGTAAAGAAGCCTCCAGTATGGTGCTGACCGACGATAATTTCGCCAGCATCGTGGCGGCGATGGAGGAGGGGCGCCACGCCTGGAAGAATCTGGAAAAAGCCATACTGTACACGCTGCCGACCAACGGCGGGCAGATGCTGCTAATCTTAGGTGCCATATTACTGGCGCCATTTGTGCCGTTATTCGCGGAAAGATTGCCCCTGGAGCCTATCCACATCCTCTGGGTGAACCTGGCGGACTCGGTTTTCCTGACCATGCCTTTGCTATTCGAACCGAAAGATAAAGGGTTGCTGCAGGAGCGACCGCGCGACCCCAAAGAAAAAATCGCCAACCGGTTATTTTTAACGAGGGTAGGGCTGGTGTCGCTGGCGATGGCTGTCACCGGGTTTCTCATTTTCTGGGAATTCGGGCATCTGGCAATGGCTTCCGATTACAAGGTAGTTAACCAGGCGCAGACCGCCGCGCTTGCCTCGGTAATTTTACTCCACCTCGGTTACCTGGTCACGGCGCGTTCAATTCATCGCTCGGCGTTTACTTTTAACCCGTTCTCCAATAAAATTTTACTGGCGGGGATTGCGCTCAGCGTACTCACATTGCTGGCGATGATTTACCTGCCTTTTATGCAGGGCATTTTCAAAACCACACCATTCCCGGCGGATTGGTGGCCCTGGGTGATAATGGCGCTGTTCCCGGGTTTTATCATTATTGAAATTGAAAAGTTTATTGATAACCGGCGCGGGAAAAATCTACCTAAACGGTGAGGTATAAGGGCAGGCTGAAACCTGCTAATACGGAGAGGAAATGGATTCCTGCGCAGGGATGATAAAAAATTGTGCGAGATAAAATGCAGGCAAATTTAATCGCTCCCTGTGGGATGAACTGTGCCATTTGCATGGCATACCAGCGGGAGAAGAAAAAATGCCCCGGATGCCGGGGTGGGGAGGAAGGGAAATCGCCGTCCTGCCTGAAGTGCATCGTGGTCAACTGCGAACGGTTAAGGCAGACGGCATCCGGGTTCTGCTACGAGTGCGCTATTTATCCCTGTGCCCGGATTAAGCAACTGGACAAACGGTATAAAACCAAGTACTCAATGAGCATGGTAGAGAACCTCGCGTTCCTTAAAGAAAAAGGCATGACCAGCTTCTTGCAAAAAGAATCTGGTAAGTGGAAATGCGCCGGGTGCGGACAGATGGTCAGTTGCCACCGGCCGGCGTGTCTTAATTGCGGGCAGACGTGGCATAAAGGGCAGGACTGAGCTCCATCAATGCATACTGGAAACGTAAGGGCAGGTTTAAAACCTGCCCTTACGGAATTTGACTCGACGACAGCATTTTGCCACTTTACCCCCTTTCGGTGTAACATCACTGTTAATGAAACTGCCACCTAAAATCGAGCTTAATCCCGGCTTCCGGGAGGCGCTGCGCGTGATGGAGGAGACACGCCGCAGCATCTTCATCACCGGGCGCGCGGGCACCGGCAAAAGCACCCTGCTCAAATACTTCCGCGACCATACCCGTAAGACCGTCGCCATCGTGGCGCCGACCGGGGTCGCCGCGCTGAACGTGCAGGGGCAGACCATCCATTCTTTCTGCCGCTTCAAACCTAACGTCACCCCGGAAACCGTGAAACGGCTGCGGGTGAATTCCGACCGTCCGAATATCTACCAACGGCTGGATGCCATCGTCATCGACGAAATCTCGATGGTGCGTGCCGACCTGCTGGATTGCGTGGATAAATTTCTGCGGCTCAATGGCCCGCGGCTCGACCAGCCCTTCGGCGGTCTGCAGATGATATTTATCGGCGACCTCTACCAGTTGCCCCCGGTAGTTACGAGCCAGGAGAAGGAGATTTTCCGGGCGCGCTACGAAACGCCCTATTTCTACGGCGCCCGGGTGTTCCGGGAATTCGAGATGGAGTTCGTGGAGCTGGAGAAGGTCTACCGCCAGCACGACGCCGGCTTTATCCAAATACTCAACGCCATCCGCAACCGGAGCCTGGATGACGCCGGGCTGGAAATTATCAACCGGCGGTATGCGCCCGGGTTCGAACCGCCCGCCGGGGAGTTTTATCTTTACCTCACTACCACCAACGCCAGCGCGGAGCAAATTAACGCCGCGCGGCTGGCAAAACTTGACAGCGAACCCAGTACTTTTACGGCGGCGGTCGAGGGGATTTCGGCAAGGAATACCTGCCCACAGCGGTGGAATTAACCGTGAAACCGGGGGCGCAGGTGATGCTGCTCAATAATGACGCCGCCGGGCGCTGGGTGAACGGGAGCGTCGGGGAGATTACGGAAATAACGGCGGATGCCGACGGCGATCGGGTCATTGACGTGCGGCTGAGCGACGGCGCGGAGGTCGCGGTCACGCCTTTTACCTGGGAAATTTCCCGCTATGTGCTGGACGGCGAGAAGCTGAAATCCGAAGCCATCGGCAGTTTTACGCAATACCCGCTGATGCTGGCGTGGGCAGTCACCATACACAAAAGCCAGGGCAAGACTTTCGACCGGGTGGTGATCGATTTCGGCCGCGGCACCTTTGCCCACGGGCAGGCATACGTGGCGCTGAGCCGCTGCACCTCGCTGGAGGGCATCGTGCTGACGCAGCCGTTCCGCAAGCAGCACATTTTGATGGACTGGGAAGTGGTGAGGTTTTTAACGCGGTTCCAGTACTCGCGGGCGGAGAAAGCGCTGCCGGCGGACGAAAAGTACGACATACTGGCACAGGCAATCAAGAAACGGAAACCGCTGGAAATTGTTTACCTGAAACCTAATGATGAGAAATCCACCCGGGTGATTGTGCCGCGGTCCATCGGCGAGATGGAATTCAAGGGGAAAATCTACCTCGGGATACGCGCTTTCTGCCTGATGCGGGGCGAAGACCGCACCTTCCGGCTGGAGAGAATCCTGGAAATCAAAGAAGCGGTTTTAGAATAAACGGTTATTTCAGTAATTGCTGCGATTTCAGCAACTTTTCCACCGCGCCGTGGAAGTCCGCCAGTGAGCCGTCGTTGGTAATGAACGCATCTGCCAGCCGTAAAGTCTCGGAGACGCGGAAGAGGCGCTCTTCGTTGGCGTCCTGCGCCTGAAATTCCGCCACCGACAGGGCATCGCGCGCCTCGCCGCGGCGGGACATCCGCCGGTACCTTTCCCCCGGGTCGGTAACGGTGACGGCAATCAAAAAGAAGTCTTTCCCGAAAGTTGATTTCAAAGCGGCGACATCCTCCGGTGCCCGGATGCCGCTGACCCCGGCATTCTGCCAGCCGTTTGCTCTGATTTTAGCGGCAATCTGCTTCATAAAGTAACCCTTGCCGTGAATGGCAAAAAGTTCCGCGGAAATTTTGGAGAGATTTTCCCGGCTGCCCTCGATCTGCCGCTGCGCGGCGATTTCCCGCACGATGTCCCCAGAGGATAAAAATGGAACAGCGTATTTTTGCTTGAGGTATTTCACAACTTCGTCTTTGCCGGAGCCGTTTTGTCCCACCACGCCGATAATCGCCATTTTGCGTCTCCCGGAGACTAAATTTTTATTTCTTTCCAGCGCCCGGTGCGGAACCGCAGCCAGAAAATTACGGCGCGGATGGTCTGGTCGGCGATGGCGCCCGCCCAGGCGCCGACCACGCCCCAATTCAAGACGTAGACCATGAAAGCCCCGCCGCCGACGCGCACCGTCCACATGCCGATGGTAGAAAGGTAAAGCACCCAGCGGGTATCGCCGGCGCCCCTCAAGCCGCCGGAGAGGGTATTATTAATCGCCATCCCCGGCATGGCAAACGCCCAGATTTGCAGGCCGAGGGCGCCGAGCTTGATAACCTCCGGGTCAGCGATAAAGAGCGACAGCAGCCTGCCCCCGAGGAGGAAGGTGAGGATGCCGAGACAGGTCATCGAGATGATGCAGTATTTGACCGCCTGCTTTGCCGACCTTTCCGCCAGGTCCGGGCGCCCCGCGCCCAGCGACTGTCCCACGAGGGCAGTGGTCGCTACACTGAAGCCGAAACTCGGCATAAAGGCGAACTCTTCGACTCGCATGGTCAGAGCGTGGGCGGCGTAAACCGTGGTTCCCAGCCCGGAGATGATAATCTGGTAAACACTCATGGCGGCGCGCATCTGCGCCTGTTCCAGCAGAGCGGGCAAGCCGATTTTGAAAATCCGCCGGATTTCGGTGAAATCGAAATGGAGGGCAGTTTTCAAGTTGTATTTCAAATGGCCGCGGCCTTTGACCAGCAGGGTAACGATAATCGTAGCTCCGATGAAGCTGGCAATCGCGCGGGCGATGCCGGCGCCCAGCACGCCCATCGCCGGGATAAACCAGAAGCCGTTGATGAAGACCAGCGCCAGTCCGGTACCGATGACCTGCTGCACCAGCGTGACCACCATCGGGGTGCGGGTGTCCCCGGAGCCGCGCATCATCGCCTCGCCGCCGTAAAGCACGAAGAAGAAAATGAGGCAGGGCGCGTTGACCCGGATGTAATCGCGTCCCAGCGCCACTACGTCCGGCTGGGCGCGGAAAAGCAGCAATAACTGGTCCGCCAGCAGATACCAAAGTCCCGCGAAAAAAGCGCCGAGGATGACTGCCAGCAGGATTGCCTGCTGCAGGGTGCGGTTGGCTTTTTCCGGTTCCCCGGCGCCGATGTGTCGCGCCACGATGGCCGTGCCGCCGACGCTGATGCCGGCGAAAAAGACCTCGGGCAGGTGCACGATATTTTCGCCGAGGCTCTGCGCGGTGATGGCGGCGGCGCCCAGGTGCCCGATGAGCACGGTCGTCGCCATGCCCAGGATAGAGAAGGAGGCTTCCTGAATGACGACAGGCCAGATGAGGTTAAGGATCGCCCGGGGGACCTTTTTTTCATCCAGCCGGTCGATTTGTATTTGTGATTTCATATTTCAACGGGCAAAGGCGTCCGGCGCGTTTTGCCCAACTTTTATATTGTAACACGTTGGCGTATTTTTATTTTCCCGATTGACTTGTGAGCAGAAGCAGGATAGGATTATTGGCAGGGATTTTGGTTAAAACGGAGAGCGGGGAAAAGAATGAGTGAGCCGATTGTAGAGACACGCGCCGGGAAAATAGCCGGTGAAGAACGCGAGGGATTATATATTTTCCGCGGGGTGCCGTACGCGGCGCCTCCGGTGGGGGAAAAACGCTGGCTGCCGCCGGCGCCGTTAAAGCCGTGGGCAGGCGTCAGGGAAACTAAAAAGTACGCGCCGGTCGCGCCGCAGATAGAAAACCCCGGCGGTATGTGGCAGGTGGTCGCCGGACAGACCCAGAGCGAGGACTGCCTGTACCTGAATATCTGGACGCTGGGGCTGGACAAAGAAAAACGCCCGGTAATGGTCTGGATTCACGGCGGCGGGTTTGTAGAAGGCGCCAGCTCCCAGCCCGGCTACCGGGGGCACACGCTCGCCCGGCGGGGCAACGCCGTGATTGTCACCATCAACTACCGGCTGGGCGCGCTGGCGTTTCTCAGCCTGCAGGAAGCTACCGGGGGCGCCATCGCTTCCACCGGCAACGAGGGTTTGCTCGACCAGGTGGCGGCTTTAAGGTGGGTAAAGGAAAACATCGCCGCTTTCGGGGGCGCCCCGCAGAATGTAACGATTTTCGGGGAGTCCGCCGGGGGAATGAGCGTCGGCTGCCACCTGGCTTTGCCCGCATCTAAAGGACTTTTCTCCCGCGCCATTCTGCAGAGCGGCGCCGCCAGCACGGTGCAGCCGAAAAACGGGGCGCCCCGCATTGCCGAACTGTTCCTGGAGACGCTGGGTGTAAAAGCCAGCGACATTCACGGCTTGCTATCCACCCCCACGGAACAGATAATCGAAGCGCAGAAAGCGTTTTTGACCAAAATACGCACTCAGAAACCGGGCATCAATTCCATGCCTTTCCAGCCGGTAGTAGACGGCAAGGTATTGAAGCAAAATCCGCTGCAGGCGGTTCGGGAGGGCGCGTCCAGCGACATTCCCATCATCGCCGGCACCACGCTGGACGAATACCAGTTGTTTATGCCGCCCGATAATTCCATGGATAATCTGACGGAAGAGGGGCTGGTAAAAATTATCGGCGGGTTTGTCCCGGCGGCTTTCGCACCGGAGATGGTGAACATTTACCGCAAATCACGGCAGGAACGCGACGCCACAACCACTAACAGAGACATTTTATCCGCCATCCAGACCGACCACGTTTTCCGTATTCCTGCCATCCGGCTGGCAGAAGCCAAGCAAAAACATAAGCAACCGGCTTACCAATATCTTTTCACTTGGAGGTCCCCGGTCGCTGGTGGGAGACTGGGCGCCTGCCACGCCATCGACGTGCCGTTTACCTGGGGCACCAACGAGCCGGTGTTTTCGGGCACCGGACCAAAAGCAGACGCCCTGGTGCGCGCCGTGCAGGATAGCTGGCTGGCAATGGCGCGGAGCGGTAATCCTAGCTGCCCGGCGCTGGGAGACTGGCTGAAATACGGCAAGCAACGGGAAACGATGATACTGGGGGAGAAATGCTACATCGAGAAAGACCCCCTGGGGGCGGAAAGGCAAGCCTGGGAACGTGTGCCGGATACCGCGACCGGTAATTTCTAGAAGACAAAAGGAGGCACATCTTGAAGGGTTTAATCTGGGTAATCGTAATACTCATCGTCCTGCTGGCTATCGGCGGCGGGCTAATCGGCAGCTACAACTCACTGGTCACCAAATCCCAGGCGGTAGATGAGAAATGGAGCCAGGTAGAAACGCAATACCAGCGCCGGTTTGATTTAGTTCCCAACCTGGTGACGACCGTTAAAGCATTTATGGGGCAGGAACTAGCCGTGTTTAAAGAAATCACGGATGCCCGCGCCGCCTACGGCGCGGCGCCGACAGCCGACGGGAAAGCGGTCGCCGGGGGCGAACTGGAAGCCGCCATCGCTAAACTGCTGGTCATCGTCGAGGACAATCCGGAAATTAAATCACAGGAAACCGTCATCCAGTTGCTGGACGAACTGGCGGGCACGGAAAACCGCATCAGCGTGGAGCGGGGACGGTACAATCAAGCCGTGCGTACCTACAACACTGCCATTAAAACTTTCCCCGGCAACCTGATGGCGGGGATGTTCGGCTTTGCCGTAAGAGAATATTTCGAATCGGTGTCCGGGGCGGACCTGGCGCCGGTCGTGGAGTTCTAGTGAAGAAGCGCTGGCTGCTGCCTTTTGTCCTGCTGCTCTGGCTCGGCATTGCCGGGGGCATCGTCGGCGCGCAGGGCTACCGGGCGCCGGCAGGTTACGTCAACGATTTCGCGGGGATTTTATCTCCCGCCACCATCAGCCAATTGGAAGAACAATTGACGCAATTGGAGACAGAAACCACGGCGGAAGTGGCGGTGGTCACGGTGCCGAGCCTCGAGGGGGACACGGTGGAAGGCTACGCCGCCGGGCTTTTCGAGGCGTGGCAGATTGGTAAAGCGGATAAAGATAACGGCGTGCTTTTCCTGATTGCGCCCACCGAGCGTCAGGTGAGGATTGAAGTGGGCTACGGACTGGAGCCGATTATTACCGACGGGCGTGCCGGGCGCATTCTGGACCGGGAAGTCATCCCATACTTTAAAAACAATGATTACGACCGGGGCATTATTAATGGGGCAAGCGCCATAGAGGATTACATCCGGGCAAACACCCCGCCGGGATTCCCCGAAGGTAACCCGGTGCAGAGTTTCGTGGACAACTCGGAGTTTTTTATGCCCGCCGCCATCGGGTTGGGGGTGCTGACGATTTACCTGGCGGGGTTTATGGCGCGCTCGAAAAGCTTCTGGTTCGGTGGGGTGTGGGGCGTGCTGGTAGGTTTCCTGCTGGGGCTGGCGTGGGGAAATCTGGGCGGTCTGATCGTCCTGCCCATCGGGCTGGGGCTGTTCGGCTTACTGCTCGACTACATCCTTTCCCGCAATTATAAATCCCTGAGTTCCGGCGGGCGCAGTACTAACTGGACGAGCAGTTGGGGCGGATTCAGAGGCGGGGGCAGTTCCGGCGGTTCTTTCGGCGGTTTTGGCGGGGGGCATTCCGGGGGTGGGGGCGCCAGCCGCGGCTGGTAAACGGGATTGATTACTCTCGCTCAGGTCTGACGGGTTCCCGGCGGCGTCCGTCGCGCAGGTGCCAGAATGTCAGCCACGGGTGGCGTAACAGCATCCGGGGCCCGGCGTAGCGCATCACCTCGCGTACCCGCGTTCTCATTGCGGGCTGGTAGCAATGCACCGGGCACTTCACACAGGTGGTCTTGCCTTCCTGAAACGGGCAGGCTTCCAGACGCGCGGCGGCGTAAGCCAATAAATCCCGGCAATCGGCGCAGAGAGACTGCCGCCGGTGAATACCGCGGCAATACATCCCTATCATCACGGCGATAGTACGGTTTTCCCGCTGCCGGCGCGGATTTTTTGACGTCACGGTATCATTTTGCCAGATAAAACAGTACGGGGCAAACTCCCGTTGACACCATCCTTGCTGCCGCCTAGAATGAGGTGGGGAGACGATGGTGATAGTGGTCACCGGGGCAACCGGGCATATCGGCAATGTGCTGACGCGGGAACTCGCGGCGCGCGGCGAAAAAGTACGCTCCCTCGTGCTGCCCGGTGATGATACCCGGGCGCTGATGGGGCTGCCGGTGGAGATAGTGCGCGGCGATATTACCGATTTGCCGAGTCTGGAGACGGCTTTCGCCGGCGCGGAGACGGTTTACCACCTGGCGGGCATCGTGACGATAATGCCCCGGATGGCGAAAATCCTGGAGAAAGTCAACATCGGCGGGGTGAAGAACGTCATCGCCGCATCCCGAACCACCGGCGTCCGGCGGCTGATTTATACCAGTTCCATTCATGCCATCGCCGAGCCGCCGCACGGGACCGTCATTGACGAAGCCCAGCCGTTCGACCCCCACCGGGTGCTGGGGGATTACGCCCAGAGTAAAGCCCGCGCTACTCTGATAATGCTGGAAGAAGCGAAAAAACCGGGACTGGAGATAGTGGTCTGCTGCCCCACCGGGGTTATCGGCCCTTACGATTACGCAATTTCCAACATCGGGCAATTGATACTCGATTTTGCCAGCGGTGCGCTGAAATCATACGTTAGCGGGGCATACGATTACGTGGACGTGCGGGACGTGGCGCGCGGTCTGATGCTGGCGGCGGCAAAGGGAAAAAACGGGCGTTATTACATCCTTTCCGGAGCGCAGATACAGGTGCCAGAGCTGATGCGGGAGCTGGCAAAATACATCGGGCTGCCGGCACCGACCTACCGGATACCGTCCTGGCTGGCGCGGGTGGCGGGGGTACTCGCCAGTCCCTACTACCGGCTGTTGAAAAAGCGTCCCGTGTTCACGGCTTATTCCATCGACGTGCTGCGCAGTAACTCGGCGGTCAGCGCCGCGCGCGCCCGGGAGGAACTGGGTTTCATCAGCCGGCCGTGGCAGGAATCGATTAAAGACCATGTGGACTGGTTCCGGGAGCAGGGAATGCTCAAGCTCAAGCAACAGTAAAATAAAAACGCTTTATGGTATGATGTCGCTATGCGTCAATTGGTTTACGACCCGGTAAAATCCGGAGAGCGGATGAAAATCGTGTGCCTGGTCTCAGGTTCCGGTACCAACTACCGCGAGATTGTGAAAAAGAATCCGCACCACGATTATTTCGTCTTTACCAACCGCCCCGGGTGCGGCGGCACGGAAATCGCCAGATTGAACCGTCACCCGGTCATCGAGATGAGTCATATTCCGTATCTAAAAGAGGCGCGGAAAAAGTACGGTGCCGGGAACGTGCCGCGCAATTGCCCGGAGCGCATTAAATACTACCAGGACGCCTCTGCCCTGATCGAGCAGGCGCTGGGAGGACAACCGGACCTGCTCTGCCCCGCCGGCTTCGACCAGTGGACCACGGACTGGCTGGTAGACCGCTACTACCCGCGTATTTTGAACGTACATCCGGGGGACACCACCAAAGATTACGACGGACTGCACTGGATTCCCTCCGCCAAAGCCATCATCGCCGGGGAGGAAGAGGTGCGCTCAACACTGTTTATCGTGGACCGGAGTGAAGACAAAGGTCCGGTTATGCTGCAGTCGCGCCCGGTGAACATCGAAAAGGCGGTAAAGGCAGCCCACCTGGCGGACGATTTCAAGGATTTGGTCGGTTACCTCCGGCAGAATAATATTCTTTCCTACAATGATTTCCGCCAGAAAGCTGATGAAGCGCAGGTAGATGCGATGGCTGGCATTTGCAGCCTGTTGCAAAATCGGCTCAAAGAAGAAGGCGACTGGGAAATTTACCCGCTGGCGGTGCAGATGATTGCCGCCGGCAGGGTGGCGGTAAACGGCAGGCAGGTTTACCTGGATGGGGAATTACTGCCGGAACACGGCTGCCGGCTGGGATAAGGACTTACTCTACCAGCATTTGGTATCGCAGCGCGCCCTGCTCACGGTAGAGTTGAAATCGGACGCGTTTATTATTCAATAAAAGCTTTTCAGAGTCGGCGCGCAGTTTTTTGAAGTCGGCGGCGGATAGGAATTCCCGCAACAACTCCGCCCGGTCGGCAAGTTCATTAATTGTCTGCCCGTTGAGTAATAACCCCGTAATCCGGTTGAACTCCGCCTTCGCGGTAGTTTCGATACAGTGTTCCAGGGTGGGTGACAGCGTAATCATTGTTTCCTCACGGCAAGACGAAACGGCTGCCGGCATTGTTCAGGAAGAAAATATTGCCGAAGGCTTCGGCGAGGCGGGCGGAGGCTTTGAATCCAGTGCAATGGGAAACGCCCAGCTTCTGCACGCCGATTTCCTGCAACTCCGCGATAGTTCGGAAAATGCGTTCGTCGCCAGCCCGCACCAGGTGAATGCCGCCGATGACGGCATAAACTTTTTTCTCCCCGGTGATCTGCTGCGCGTGCCGGATGGTGTTGATAATGCCGCGGTGGGCGCACCCGGCGATGACGACCAGACCGAATTCCGCTTTGATAATCAGGCTCAGGTCATCCGCCAGCGGGTCCGGCTTCAATTCCCCGTTTTCTTTAACGAAGAGGTTATTCTCGATTTCTTCAAAATCGTTCTGCAGGGGCACCTCGCCGGTGGTGAGAATGTTATCTTTGAGGTAAAAAGGTCCTTTCGAGAGGTGGAATTTAGCCCCCAGCGCTTCCAGTTCGGCGCGGGGAAAAGGTACCCCGATGCGCTGCGGGGGCACGCCCGGGCCGCGGCCGGCGTGCTTATCCGTCCAGATATCGGGGTGGGCATAAATATCTACTTTACCCCTGATTTGCAGCACATCTTTCAAACCGCCGGTGTGGTCGGCATGTCCGTGGCTGATAACAATGCAATCGATTTTCGAGAGGTCGACGCTCATCGCTTTAGCATTGTACGCGACGGAACGCCCCAGCCCCGTGTCCATTAGAATTTTATAGTCGTCCACTTCCACCAGCAGGCTCAAGCCCCATTCGGCGATGACTCCGTAATTGGCGGTGTTTTCCGTCAGGGTGGTAATTTTGATTTTCATAACTATGCTCCCGTTTCAACAGTCTAGTGTAAAAGGCGGGTGAGCAGCATAATGGCGATGCCGCCGAGAAAGGCGGCGAAATGCAGCAGCGATTTGGGTAGATTTTCCCGGTGCTTGATTTCCGGGATTAAGTCTGCGGCGGCGATATAGATGAAGTGCCCGGCGGCAAAGGGCAGCAGATAGACTACCGAAAACTGCGTGTATTGAGAAGTAAAATACCCGAGAACCCCCCCGAGAACCGCCGTTAAAGCCGAGGCAAAATTGAATGCCAGGGCTTTTTGCCGGCTCATCCCGCCGTGAATGAGCACGCCAAAATCCCCCAGCTCCTGCGGGATTTCGTGCAAGCCCACCGCCAGCGTGGCGGCGACCCCGGCGGGAAAACTTACCAGAAAGCTGGCGGCAATCACCAGCCCATCGATAAAGTTATGCACGCCATCGCTGATGAGAATCAGGTAGGAGAAAGGTTTAACGGTCTGGTTACCGGCGCCGTGGTCGTGGCGCCAGTGCAGGAATTGCTCCAGGATGAAGAAGAGGCAGAAACCCAGCAGGAGATACAGGAACACGTCCAGTCCGGCGCCCAATTCATTAATAGCTTCCGGGAGCAGGTGCAGAAAAGCGCCCCCCAGCAAAGCCCCGGAGGATAAGGCTACCAGTATGAGTATAATCTTCGGCAGCCATCCCTTTTTCAGCATCAAAGTGAGAATGCCGACCAGAGAAATAAGGCTGATGATGAAAGTCGCGACCAGAATTTGCAGCAGTACCATTATCGAATCCTTGTTATTTAATGAGACTGATTGCCCATGGCTTTTTTATAAGGTTTTTTCCAGGGCTCCCGGGAGAGATTGAGACACTCTACCAGGGCTTTTTTCAAGGTGAGAGACGCCAGGCTAGCGCAATGGGTATGTTCCGGGGGCAGCCCGCCCAGTTTTTCCATAATGAGTTCGGGACTGATGGACATTGCCTCGCCGATGGTTTTCCCCTTTGCCAGCTCCGTGGTAATACTGCCGCAGGCGATGGTGGCTTCGCAACCGTCGGTCCAGAAAGTGATTTCGTGCACCCGGTTCTGGCTGATTTTCAGCCACATTTCCATATTATCGCCGCAGGCGCCCAGCAGCGAGGCATTCGCGTCAGCCTCCGGCAGGCTGCCGACGTTCCTGGGGTTGACCGCGTGTTCGACTACCGCTTCGGCATACGATTCGCGCAGTTTTTTACTGACGATTTGCTGGTATTCATCCCAACTGGTGGTCATTTTCTACTCCGCAGTATTCATTTGGGGATGATTTCCCCGATTTTATTGATGAAATCCTGAAAGACAGGTGAGTCATACTTTTCGATTTCCCCGGCGTCGCACAGCTTCGCCAGATTGGGGTCAATGGGAACCTGCGCCAGCAGCGGCGCCCCGGCGGCATCGGCCATTTCCTGCCCGCGGCTTTTACCGAAGATTTCCATTTTTTTATCAATTTCCGGCACGTAGAGATATGCCATATTTTCCACCACCCCGATGACCGGTTTCTGCATCTGCTGTGCCATTTTAACGGCTTTGCGGACAATCATCGCGGTGAGTTCCTGCGGGGTGAAAACGATGATAATCCCGGAGATGGGGAAGGTCTGCATGACGGTTAAGGGCGCGTCCGCGGTGCCCGGGGGCAGGTCGATAATCAGGTAATCCAGATTGCCCCAGAGCACTTCCTCCCCGAACTGCTTGATGGCGCCGCCGATGAGCGGTCCCCGCCAGATTACGGCGTCGTCTTCACTGGGCAGGAGCAGATTGATAGAGATCGCCTCGATGCCGGAAGCCGTAGTCACCGGCAGAATGCCGTTTTCATTACCGCTGGGAGGCGCATCCAGCCCAAACATTCGCGGGATGCTGGGGCCGGTGATATCGGCGTCAAGAATCCCCACCTCGAAACCCTGCCGTTTTAGTGCCACCGCCACCAGCCCGGAGACCAGTGATTTCCCCACGCCGCCTTTGCCGCTCATCACGGCGATAATATGGCGGATACTGTTGATTTCTTTGGCTTTAACGTCGACAAACGTTACCGTGACATCCTTAACACCCGGCAGGGATTTGACCGCTTCAATGGCTTTATTCTTGACCCAATCCTGAGCGCTTGAAACCAGGGCGGTAGATGCCAGAGTAAGAGTAATTTTATTCCCAATAATAACGACATCGCGCACCAGGTTCATGCCGGTGATACTGCGGCGGTTGGCGGGCACCAGTACCATTGCCAGCTTTTCCATTACTTGTTCTTTAGTAGGCATCGATTAACACTCCAATTTATCCAGATTAGTGCAGCCGTTCTTCAAGGTTGGGCAGTTTGCCCTGCAGGTATAAGGAAATGGCTTCATCGATATTCTTCACATCGGTCATATGGACGGCGATCCCGGCGCGTTTCAGGCTTTCGTGGGCGCCCCAGCCCATGCCCCCGGCGATTAACAATTGACAATCACTTAAAGGCTGCGCCATGATAGCATGTTTGGATTGGGCGTCGGCATCAAATCCGTGCCGTTCCCCCGGGTTAGAAGAATGCTGTTCGGCGCCGCCAAAAGAATGATGCCCGGCTTTGTTTCTGGTTTCTTTCTTGACGCACTTACCATCTTCTACGCTTATCACCACATAGTAAGGCGCCCTTCCAAAATGCTGACTGATATTGATACCATCTTCAGTAATCGTAGCGATTTTCATTTTACCCCCTCTATTTTTTACACGATAAAAATTTCCGAAAACGGTTCTGCTCTGTACTGGTAAAATTCCTGTTAGTTACTTATAGTATTTTGTATTCTACACCAAATTTGTTCAACCCCTTCCGTAAGTTCATTATGGCAGTATTCCACAATGGGCACTCCTTTTACCATCGCCTCGGTGACCGAATTGTGATACGGTATTTTTGCCGCGACGGGCACATTGACGTTCTGACAAAAAGCGGCGATATCACGGGAGTTGTCTTCATTGATATCGAACTTATTGATACAAACCATTGCCGGTACTGCAAAATGATGACAAACATCGATAATTCTTTTCAGGTCGTGGATGCCCGAAAGGGTGGGTTCAGTCACGAGCAGCGCCAGATCCGCGCCTGAAAGGGAAGAAATAACTGGGCAGCCGATGCCCGGCGGCCCGTCACAGATAATAAAATCGGTGCTTTGTGTTTTAGCGAGCTCGCGGGCTTGCTGCCTGACGAGGGCGACCAATTTACCGGAATTTTCCTGCGCGATACCCAGCCGGGCGTGTACCAGCGACCCGTATTTCGTGGTAGAGAGGAACCAGTGCCCGGACATAACTTCATGCATGGTAATGGCGTTAACCGGACAAATCCGCGCACAGAAACCACAGCCTTCACAGGCTACCGGGTCAACCGTGAACTGGCTGATCGCCTCAAAGCGGCATTTTTCCTGGCATAAGCCGCATTCAGTGCATTTATCGGTATAGATAAATGCAACATGCCCGCTCCAGAATTCGTGCTGTTCGGTAACTGCCGGGCGCAATAACAGGTGCAGGTCGGCGGCATCTACGTCACAATCGGCAATCACTTTACTGTCCGCTAAAGCGGCGAGTGAAGCTGCGATACTGGTTTTACCGGTGCCGCCTTTACCGCTGAGAATAACGATTTCTTTCAATTAGCGTCCTTTGTATGTTTTCGTAGAGCTGCCGGAAACGATTCTTCCATTGCGGTTGCGCTTTTACCATGGGTGTGCCCAAGGAATAAGCCCGTGCAATATCCATATCTAAAGGTATTTTCAGGAGTACGGGAATTCCTTCTTTTTCACAATATTCTTCCAGGGAGGCATCATTTTTCCCGGAACGGTTGATTATCACGCCGCAGGGTATTCCGAGCGTTTTAATCATTTCCACTGCCAGTGTCAGGTCGTTCAGCCCAAAAGGTGTGGGCTCGGTGACCAGCAAGCAGTAATCGCTGCCTTTCACGGACTCGACGACCGGGCAAGAAGTGCCGGGTGGCACGTCCCTGATGATGATATCGTCGCTGGTGGAACATGTTTTCAACTGGCGTATGACCGGGGGCGTCATCGCTTCGCCGATGGTCAATATCCCCTGCGCGAAAGAGAGCTGGTCAGCGTTGCCCCACTGGACTATCCCGGTTTCCCGGGGAACTTCTTTAATGGCTTTTTCCGGGCAGAGGTAAGTACAAGCCCCACAGCCGTGGCAAAGCTGGGGAAAAGTGAGCACCTGCTTATCCAATACAACAATGGCGTGGTAAGCGCACACCCGGGCGCAGATGCCGCAGTGTGAGCATTTAGCCTCGTTAATTTCCGGCATGAGTACGTTTACCGGCGCTTCCCCTGTAATCACCGGCTTAAGCAAAATCTGGTCGTTGGGTTCCTCCACATCACAATCCAAGATGCGCACCCGGTTATAATCTTTTAGTGCAAGCGCCAAGCTGGTGGCAATCAGCGTTTTGCCAGTGCCGCCTTTGCCGCTGGCAACGGATATAAGCATAATTCTATTCCCTTGTCATTTTTGACTGGCATTTGGGACAGGACACGTTATAACAGGGAGTACCTTGCTGATGCGGTACTTTTTCGCCGCACCGGGGACAAATACAGTAACCTCCGGGACCGGCGCCCGGACGATTACCTTGAAATCGAGCATTACGCTGCTGTGCGCTGAGCGGGGGACCTTTGCCATCTCCGCGGGGCATATAAACATCTCCTGGAAATAAATTTTGGGGCTTTATGCCAGCCCCTGGCGCCCTCTGCCAAAACCGCCGCCTCCGCGACCTCCTCCGCCGAAATGGTCGGGGACATTTGCCTGAGTCGCCGCGGTGTAAGCGCCGCTTTTATAACGGGCAACCGCCTCGCGGACATTACCGTTAACACCCGTGATTACTTTAATACCGGCGGGAGTTAGTACCTGGTAAGCATTCGGGCCGCAGTTACCTGTCAGTACTGCTTCCACACCTTTACCGGCAATCATCTGGGCGGCAGTAATCCCGGCGCCCCCGGCGGGGGCATTGAAATTATCGATACTTTCAAACTCCAGGGTGTCGGGGTTGACAATTAAGAAATACCGGCAACGTCCAAAACGCGGGTCGATTTCCGCCTCCAGATTATCAGAGGTCGCCGAAACTGCAATTTTCAAGATTTCTCCTTATCAAGGGTTTATTTTTTACTGAGTTTATCAATCCGACTCTGGATTTTTTCAAGTTGCGCTTGGAGGGTCTCCATCTGTTGCTTTAGAGATGAAAGGTCGGTTCCCTGAGGGGGAGATGGCATGGCGCAAAAACCCATACCGCGGCCAGTCATCGGGCCTAAACCTCTGGGGCTTGTTCCATTAAAACCCGGCATTATCCGCCTCCTTAATGAATCTTTCAGGAATTATTTTCCAGTTCCTGTATCTGGCGTTCAATGTCAGCGAGTTGTTGCTGGAGCCTGGTTGCCGTGGCTTGTAAATTGGACATCGTTGTGCCGGCTGGTGCCCCGCTCCAGTAATCCGGTGGGGCAGTGTAAATTGGTGGTGCTACTCCAAATCTGGCAGCAGGATACCCGCAACGCGGCAAACCACCGCGGCCTCCGCCGATATAAGGCCAGGCGGGAGCGCTGCCTCTAAACCCAAAACCTCTACCATACCCGTAAAACATATTTTTACCTCCAAAAAGAGTTTTTAGTTGCGAAACTGATGACCGTGACCTCTTCTTTTGCCGCCGAAGCCGACGGGACTGACGGCACGGATATCGGTGGCATTGCAGGTGGGACATAATGCGGGGATGTTAACCGTAGGATTATCTATCTCCCATTCATGCCCGCCGCGGCAGCGGAATCGGCGGTAAGCCATTTCAAAGTTACCGCCATCGATGCGAATTGCCTTGCCGTTTAATATGGCATCGGCTATTTTTTGCCGGGCAGAAGTCAATACCCGCTGAAATGTAGGGCGTGAGATATTCATTTTCACGGCGCCCTCTTCCTGTTCCAGTTTCTCTATATCCTTCAAGCGAATCGCCTCCGCTTCTTCCAGCGTTAAAACAATTTCGTCCAGGTCTTTCAGTGGCACTCCTGCCGGTTTAAAAAAATTTACACCCGGCATAAATGTTACACGACGGCATTTGAAGGGTCTTGCCAATTTCCACCTCGTTATTATGAGCATATGCTCATAATTATCATAAAATAGAAGATGGTCGCGTGTCAATAGGGGGGGAAAGTTGCCGTTGGTATTAATTTTGCGCGGGTTTTTGCAGGCTCACCAGCAGCATGGCGGCAAGAATGCAGACGCCGCCGAAAATGATTTGTAAGGTCAACTGGTTGCCGCCCAGCAGCACGCCGAAAATACCGGCGAAAACCGGCTCCATGGTCATCACAACCGCGGCGCGGGTAGGGGAAACCAGCGATTGCGCCCAGGTCTGCACGAAAAAAGCCACCGCTGTAGCTAAAATCGCCGTGAGCGCCAGAATACCCCAGGTGCCGGCATCCGGGGGCAGGGCGATGCCGCCGGGCGCCGCCGCCGCCAGCGTGACCACGGCAACCGTGCCGATTTGCAGTATCGCCAGACCGTAAGGCTCGTGCTTTTGCGACCATTCTCCCAACCCGACGATATGAATCGCGTAGAAAGCAGCGCAAGCCAGCGTGAGCATTTCTCCGGGACCGACTGCCCAGCCGCGCAGGCTGAGTAAAGCCAGCCCGGCGGTGGCAAGGGCAACTGCTAGCCAGACCCGCCGCGTGATTTGCCGCCGCAATATCAGCCAGGACATTACCGGCGTCAGGACCACGAACATCCCCGTGATAAACCCGGAAACCGTCGCCGACGCCCAGAGGAGTCCGTAGGTCTGGGTAATGTAGCCGGCGCCCAGCGCCAGCCCCAGTAAAATACCGTGTTTCAGCTTTTCGCGCGAGAGGTGAAGCAAAGCCCCGGGGCGCAAGGCGATCATCATCAGCACGGCGAGTGAAAAACGCCACGCCAGGAAATCCAGTACCGGCACCCGGGCGATAGCGGTTTGCATCGCCAGAAAAGTGCTGCCCCACACGGCGCAGACGCCGACCAGGGAAATTAACGCCAGCGGCGTAGATTTTTGCCAGTTATGCGACATTAAAAGTCATTTCTATCTTCAAGGATTCTCCGTTCATTTTAACACGTTTGTCCAGGGAGGCGGGCAACATCCGGCGGATGCTGGTATAATGAAAAGTGGTTGGCGAAATGATAACACCGATTTTATACCGTGAAGAGCTCAAGGAATATGATTTCGGGCCGGGGCATCCGTTCAGGGGCGACCGTTTCCAGATTTTCCCGAAATTTCTGACCGAAAGAGTGAACCCGGATTACCGTTACAATTTCGTCAAGGCGGAGGTCGCCAGCGAGGCTGACCTGAGCCTGATTTGCCAGCCCGAGTACATCAAATTCTGCCGGGATTATTACCGCGCCGCCTACCTGGGGCAGGAGGATGACAGCGATTTTTTCCGGTATCAGACGCTGGATAATCACCCCATCGGGCGGCCGGGTAAGGTGGAAGAGGCGGCGCGGATGGTGATCGGGCAGGCGAAGCTGGCGGCGGACCTGATTATGGCGGGGCAATATAAGAAAGTAATCTCCATCGGGGGCGGGCTGCACCACGCCAAACCCGGCGCCGGCGAGGGCTTCTGTATCTATAACGATGTAGCTTTTACCGGACTCTATCTGCAAAAGCGCCACAAACTGGAGCGGATTCTGATACTGGATACCGACGCGCACGCGGGTAACGGCACCGCCGAGTATTTTTACAATAACCCGCAGATACTTTTCATCGACATTCACCAGGACCCGCGGACGATTTACCCGGGCACCGGGTTCGCGGCTGATATCGGCGGGCCGGATGCCCGGGGCACCACCATCAATATCCCGATGCCGGTGAACGCCGGATTTTCATCCTATAAAATGGTTTTCGAGGAAATCATCGAGCCGGTCACGGAGGAATTCCAGCCGGAGGTGATTATCCGCAACGGCGGCTCCGACCCGCACTTCGCCGACGAGTTGACCAGCCTGGGGCTTTCGGTCGCCGGCTTCAAGCTCATCGGGCAAAAAGTAAAGAAAATGGCGGATGTCTGCGGCGGCAGGGAAATCGACCTCATCGCCTCCGGTTATAACCGAGAGGTGTTACCGTACTGCTGGTTATCTTTACTGGCGGGACTGACGGACTGGCATATCAACGTGGAAGACCCCATCACTCCGCCGCCGATGCTGCGCATCGATGCCAAGGTGCCGCAGACTAAGGAAGTAATCGCCGAGGTGAAACGTAATCTCAGAGAATACTGGCAGTGCTTCCAGTAGAACCGGGGCTATTTAACCGCCGTTCCGTTCTTCCCTGATACGGGCGTAAGTAGCCAGGGCGTACATTGCCCGGGCGACCTGCTCCGGGGTGTCGTAAGCGGGGATATGCGCCGCCCGCACGATGTCCTGGGCAATGTCCCCGGTAGGGCCGCGCCAGCGTAAAGTAATCACCGGTTTGCCGTATTTTTTCGGAATTGCCGCCACTAGTTCGGCGCCTTCAATGGATGCCCGGGCGGCGGCGGCGTTGCCGCCCCAGCCGCGGTAAGAGGGCATATTGGTAATCACAGCATCGATATAAGGTATTTGCGCCAGCGCGTCGGCGACTTTTGCCTCGTCGTCCGCGGTACGGGTGCCGCCGGCGAAATCCACCGGGTTCGAGGGCACCGGGGCGTGCGATGGCAGGCTCTTTTTCAGCTCCAGCTTGGTCGCCTCGTCAAATTCCGGCACTTTCAATCCTAAAAGCTCGCAGTTATCGGAGATCGTTACTCCCTGCCCCCCGCTGCCGATGATAGCGACACGGTTGCCTTTGGGCAGCGGCATCGAGACCAGCGCCTCCGCCATATCGAACATCTGCCCGGTTTCATAAGAGCGGATAATGCCCGCCTGTTTGCACATCGCCTCAAAAACCACGTCCGAGCCGGCGATGGAACTGGTGTGGGACATCGTGGCGCGGGTGGCCGCCTCGGTGCGCCCGGATTTATAAACGATAATCGGTTTCTGCTTGACCACCTGCCGGGCGGTTTCGAAGAAACGGCGGCCGTCTTTAAAACCTTCCATATAGAAAACGATGGCGCCGGTATCCGGGTCTTCCGCCAGGTATTCCAGGTAGTCCCCGGCGGTGAGGTCGGCCTGGTTGCCGATACTGACGAACTTGCTCAATCCGTAACCCTTGGCGTTCGCCATGCTGGCGAGCATGCCGCCGAAGGTGCCGCTCTGGGAAATGAAAGCGATTTTACCTTTACGGGGCGCCACATCGAAAGAAAGGCTTAAATCCGCCGCCGAAGAAAACATCCCCATGCCGTTGGGACCGACGAAGCGGATGCCGCCCTGCCGGGCAATCTGCACCACTTCGTCCTGCAGTTTTTTACCTTCGGCGCCAACTTCCGCGAACCCGGCGGTAATCATCACCACACCCTTGATGCCCTTGGCGGCACAATCGCGCATTGCCTGCGGCACGTACTGCGCCGGGGCGACCATTACCGCCATATCCACCGCGCCGGGGATATCTTTTACGCTGGCATAGGCGGGCAGTCCCAGGACGGTTTTTTCCGTGGGGTTGACCGGGTAAATGGCGCCGCGGTAGCCGGTGTTGAGGGGGTTGTTCACCATCCGGTGCCCCCATTTCCCGGGGGCGTTGGAGGCGCCGATGACGGCAATCGATTTCGGTTTAAAAATGCAATCCAGTTGTTGAATGATATCTTTAGGCACAAGAAAACTCCTTGGTGAATCAATGCGTTCTAGTTTTAGTTTAGTACATTCTAGTGGTAAGATGCGAATTTTACGCGAAATGATGGGATTAAATGCATGGCAGGGGGCTAGAGGGCGTAGATTGCCACGCTCCGATTGTATCGGAGTTCGCAAAGACAAACGGAGAACTGGATTCTGACCCCGATGATAATCGGGGTCAGAATGACAAAAGAAAGCCCTTAAATCCGGTGGTTATCCATATCGTGTTTGAGGAAGCGGATGAGGTCCAGGTTCTGGCGGCGGTGCAGGGCTTTAATATCCTCTTCTGTCCACTCGTAAAAACCCTTGCCGCTCTTCATTCCCAGTTCGCCCCTGCGCACCTTTTCCGCCACCGGGGGCCAGGCTTGCCCGCCGCGGTTGGTGGACGTATCGTAAATCAGGTCCAGACCAATCAGGTCGAAACGTTTGAAGTAGCCGGTGTAAGTCATACGACGGCCGAAGCCGTAGGTAATGACATCGTCAATCATTTCCGGGGTGGCGGCGCCTTTATCCACCAGCGCCTGGCATTCCCGCCCGATGGCGCCCTGGAGGCGGTTGCCGATGAAGCTGTTGATTTCCATCTTCATCACCACCACTTTCTTCCGCATATCCCGGAGTATTTTTGTAATCGCGGCGACGGTTGCCGGGGACGTTTTTTGCCCGGCGCAGACTTCTACCAGCGGGATGAGATGCGGCGGCTGGAAGTAATGGGTCGCTACCACCCGTTCCGGGTGCTGCATCCCGGTGACAATGTCCGTTACCCGGAGGGTGGAGGTATTGGTTGCCAGGATCACGGACGGCGGGCACAATTTATCCATCCGGTTAAAAATCTCCTGCTTCAATTCCAGCACTTCGCGGACGGATTCCACCACTAAATCGGCGCCTTTTACGGCGCCATCTAAATCGGTCGAGGGCTGTAATCGCCGGCAGGCGGCCGCGGCATCTTGAAGAGTTATCAACTCTGTTTCCGCCATCAGGTCCAGTGCGGCTTTTGCTTCCTTCATCGCGTTCTCGCTGGATTCTTTCCGGGTGTTGTAAAGCACTACCTCATAACCGAAGCGGGCGTATTCCACGCCGATGCCGAAGCCCATCAACCCCGCCCCGATAATCGCGACCCGTTTAATGCCATTTTCTTTCATTGATTTCCCCTTTCTATCGGATGCAGTTAATATAAACAGTCTGAGAGATGCTGTCAAATAGTAATTGTTATCCTATCACTGGCATTTGGTTGAAACAAAAGATATGGAGAAGTATCTACACAACGACCCACCCCTGAATCCCCGTCCTTTTAGGGCGGGGAGATAATACGAGATGGAGGGCGAATGCCCTCCATCTTCTGGAACTTCTACCCAGTCCCAACCAGATTGCAGCTTACCAACATCAACCAAAAGTAAGGAGAACTATTATTATGGGAACTGGATACATACGGTTTTTACTGGGATCAGATTGTCATCGGGCTGACGTGGAAATAATATCAGCTAGCCTCTTGGCTAGCTGATATTCAACAAAACTAATTTTTCGGTCAGGCTATTTTTTTCGCGGTCTCGTTTTTGGGGAAGAAAGTGCCCCACTGTTTCTTGTGCAGCACCACCAGCAGCGGTGAAGCCACGAACAGAGAGGTAAAAGTGCCGAAGTAAATGCCGACCATCAAAACGACTACCAGGTTTTTAATGGTGGGACCAACAATCAAAATCAAAGCTACCAGCACGAAGAGCACGCCGACGCCCGTGACCAGCGACCGTGTCATCGTATCCCTCAGGCTATTATTGACCACTCTGGCAAAATCCACGCCGGGATTGCGTTTCTGCGTCTCCCGGATGCGGTCGAAAACCACGATGGTATCGTTCACGGCGTAGCCTATAACAGTCAGAATGCCGGTAACCAGCGCCAGGTCAATTTCCCAACCGGCGACTTTCCCCAGGATGGAGAACACGCCGAGAACGACGATGCAATCCAGCACCAGGGCAATCACCGCCGCCAGCCCGTAGTTGAACGGGTCGGGCATTTTGCGGAAAGCAAAAGCGATGTAGAGCAGAATGACGATGGATGCCGCCACCGTGGCGATAATCGCCGCCCGGGCGGTCTGCTGGGCTACCAGCGGGTCGATGCTTTCAAAACCGAGTTCGGTCAGGTCGCCGAACTGCGTCCCGAGTTCGCTCTTGAGGGTAACTTTCTGCTCGGTGGTGATTTCCGGCGTACGGATGATAACATTATTGTGCGCATCGAACTCCACCGTGCCGGTATAACCGGCGGCGGTGACGACGTCTTTAACGTCATTCAATTGTACCGTTTGCTCGAATTTGAGCGTCAATTGGGAGCCGGCGGCAAAATCTATGCCGGGGTTCAGACGGAAAAACACCAGCGACACAAGACTGATTAAAAACAGCGCCGCCGCCAGAGTAAAAAACCATAATCTATAACCCACAATATTCATTATGCGTTTCTCCTCCCGGTGTAGGGTTTAAAAAGTTCCGGATGATTCGCCAGCGGGGTGCGGACAATCAGCCGGTATAGTGAATGGCTGGCAATGACCGCGGTGAACATACTCACAATCACACCAATGCCCAGCGTGAGGGCGAAGCCTTTGACCGTGCCGCCGAAAGCCACCATGCTGCCCGCCCAGTAGAGAATGACGCAGGCTAAGATGGTGGTGAGGTTGCTATCCCAGATGGCGGTCCACGCCCGGGCGAACCCGGCTTCCATCGCGGAGTTGAGCGTGGTTTTCAACATCAGTTCTTCTTTCATTCGCTCGAAGATGAGCACGTTGGCATCAATCGCCATACCTACGGAAAGCACGAACCCGCCGATGCCGGACAAAGTCAGGGTGACCGGGATGAGTTTGTAAATTGCCAGCGTCAGGATGCCGTAAAAGGTCAGGGCGAAAATGGCAATCAAACCGGAGACACGGTAGTAGATGAGTAGAAAAAGCATCACCCCTGCGATGCCGATAATACCGGCGCGGACGCTCAGAGTGATAAAGTCGGCGCCCAGACTGGGGTCAACCGTCATTTCGCCGACCAGGTCCAGCGGCACCGGCAGGCGGCCGGCGTTAAGCTGGGCGGAGAGTTCCTGGGCTTCTTTCAGGCTGAGCCCGGTAATCTGGCCGCTTTCAGTAATTACTCCCTGGACGGTGGGGGCAATCGGCTGCCCGTCGTCGCCGAGCAGCGGCACGGCGTCTTCGCCGGCACCTTCAAAAATCCCCATTTGTTTATTCATCAAACGGGTAGTAACTTCCTTGGAAATAATGGCGCCGTCGGCATTGAACTCGAAGATGAGCATCAGGTTACCCAGAGAATCCGTCGTCACGTAGGTATTTTCCTTGAAGTAGCTGCTGTTCAGCACTTTCTGCTCGCCATTGAGGGTGCCGGTGGCGGGAATCCACTGCGTGGTTTCCTTACCATCTTCATCGGTTACGGTAGCCTGCTCGCGGAATTCCAGCAAAGCGGTGCGCCCGAGGCGCTCTTTCTGCGTGTCCGTAAAGCCGCCTTCCGGCATCGGGAGTTCCACGATGAGCTGATTTTCGCCGAGCCGGGTGATGTTCGGTTCGGTGACGCCCAGCGGGTTGACACGGTTGGCGATAACGCGGGAGACGCCCTCCATAGTGGCTTTCTCGGTGCCGGGCGTGACGGAGGAAAGGTCGACTTCGTAAACGAGCCGCACGCCGCCTTTCAGGTCAAGCCCGTACTGGATGCCTTGTCTGCCGAACCTTTCGCCCTCGATGGGGAAAAGCACCCAGACGCAGAACCCGAGGATCGCCAGGATGAGAAGAAAAACCCAGGTGTTTCGTTTTGTCATCTATTTCTTGCCCTCTGCTAATTGTTTCCTTATATAATTCAACGCCGCCCGCCGGTTCGTCAATTCGCCGGTAGCCTGCGCTTCTTGCACCCTTCGCAGTATTTTGCCCAGCCGGGGTCCCGGTTTCAACCCGAAAGACTTTATCAGGTCGTTGCCGTCCACCAGCCGCCGGGGTTTGACCGCCGCCTGCTGCCGGCGGGACTCTTCCATAATATGCCGTACGGTGGCGGCGTGCAATCTCCAGTTCGGCAATATCAAGCCGGGGCCACGGGTCGCCAGGTGGTCCGCCAGGCTGAAATATAAAATATCCAGCGCGGCCTCCCCGGCGTCCCGGTAAAAACGGTAAACCGCCCGCCTCGAGGGCAGTTCCCCCATCTGGTTGGGCCTTAAATGATATTTTACCACGTTTGTGACCAGATTTATCTCTTTGACGCTGAAACGCAGGCGCGACAGGATTTCCCCCGTCAACCGGGCGCCCGTTTCGTGGTGCCCCAGGAAGCGCATTTTGCCGGAGGGTTCGACGGTTTTCGTCTGCGGCTTGGAGACATCGTGCAGCAGCGCCGCCAGCTTTAACAGCGCGCGCCGGGAGCTGCCCGCGGCAATCGGCTGCTCGAAGCGCGCGGCGATTTCATCCGTCCACGGTACTTCGGAAAGAATCCCCAGCCGGTCATAATCCCACTTGCCGCAGCCGAGGAGATAATCCACCGCGCTCACAGTTTGTAAAGAGTGCTGGAAAACGTCCCAGTGGTGTTCCGCCGGCTGGGTAATGCCCCGGGACGCCGCCAGTTCCGGGAAAATCACGGTCAAAATTCCCAGCTCTTCCAGGTATTGCAGGGCTTGCCCGCCGCGGGAGGCGGTTAAGAGTTTCAGTAATTCTTCCCGTACCCGTTCCCCGGGGACATCGGCTAATAAAGCCGCTTTCTTTCGTATCTGCTGCCGGGTTTTGGGTTCAATTTTAAAGCCCAACTCGGTAGCAAAGCGCGCCGCGCGCAGCAGGCGGACGGGGTCGGCGGTAAGTGATTTACCAGTCACGGCGCGGATAATGCCGCGGTCAAGGTCAAGCGCGCCCTGGTAGGGGTCAAGCAAGGGGAGAGCGATTTTCCTTCCGCGGAAATATTTCAGGTCGGCCGCCATTGCATTGATGGTAAAATCACGGCGCGCCAGGTCGCTTTCAATATCCCGGGAGAAGGAGCTGATATCGATATATAGGTCCGGCGCCTCCGGAAAAATGAGCCGCCCAATTTTATTGCCGGCATCCAGTAATACAAATTTTCCCGAAAGCGCCCCCACCAACTTTTTCCCGATGAGCAGGGCGTTGCCTTTGACGGCGATATCGATATCGCCGGCGGCTCTGCCCAGCAAAGTATCGCGGAGAAAACCCCCGACGAGGTAGCCGGTGATTTTGTTTTTCCCAAGCTCCCGGGAGACTACCCGCAGCCAAGCCAGGGCTTTGCTTTCAATCATCTGGAGGTGAAGATTATTTTCTGTACGCATCGTAAAATCCGCCGAAAAACGGTTAACCCCAACACTATACCCCCCGCCCGCAGGATGACGCAAGTGCGGAAAACAAAAAAAGATTACATAAATCTGGTCTTGACGTCTCACATTACGCTAAGATATACTAAAACAGTTTTACCTGGCAGGAGGTAGCAGTTGCTGGAAACTTACGGTTTCGTGGGACTGTTTATCATCGTCGCGGTCGGGTTTGCCGCGATAATGATTCTGCTCCCTGTGGCTTTGCGGTTCCTGAAAGTAGTACCCCACCACCCGGGACGGGTGAAGAATACCACGTTCGAATGCGGTATGGAAACGATTGGCAAAACGTGGGTGCAGTTCAATGTCCACTATTATTTCTACGCCCTGCTTTTTGTTGCCCTGGATGTGATTGTGCTTTTCCTTTACCCGTGGGCGACGCAAATCCGCCAGCTGGGTTTTGACGGGCTGTTCGTCATCCTCGGGTTTATCGGCATTATCCTGGTAGCTTATCTTTACGCGTGGAAGAAAGGCGCTTTCGCATGGAAATAAAACCAACCCGTCAACTCGTTTATGCCGATCGTGAACTCGACGAGAGGGAAGGGCAGGTAATCGAGGATTTGAAAGCCGGCAGCCGGCTGCCGATACCAGACCCGGACCGCTGGCTGGACGAAGAACTTAAGAAAAATGTGCTGGTTACCACCGCCGACGCTATCATCAACTGGGGGCGGCAGAATTCGCTCTGGCCGGTAATTTGCTTCCCCGCCTGCTGCGCCTTCGAATTTATCGGCGCGATGGGTCCCCGGTTCGACCTTTCCCGGTTCGGCATGGAAATCCTGCGCGCCTCTCCCCGTGAAGCCGACGTGATGATTACTGCCGGCACGCTCACCTGGAAAATGGCGCCGAACGTGAAACGGATTTACGACCAGATGGCGGAACCACGCTGGGTGATTGCCATGGGTGCCTGCGCCGTCAGCGGCGGTATTTTCCGCTCTTCCTATAATGTAGTGCCCGGCTATAACCGGATTGTGCCGGTAGATGTCTACCTGCCGGGCTGCCCCCCGCGCCCGGAGGCGCTGCTGGGCGCCATCCAGATGCTGCAGCGGAAAATCAACAAAAGCACTACCATCGTGAAAGATTGATTTATACTCCCGCGAAAGGAGTCTAAATGGGTAAATTTAACGTTGGCGACAAGGTGAAAGTCCAGGACCGGCCGGGCTGGCCCGGGGGCTATAAAATTGCGCACTGGACCGGGGTGATTACCGAGGTGAAAACCGACCCCGCCGGTTACGTGATTATGAAAGCCGATAAAACCGGCTACGAAATGGCTTTCCCCGAGAACGAACTGGACAAGGTATAAACAGAATTGACGACGAGCCTCATTACCCGGGAAATCGCCGAAAAAATTAACGCGGTCTACGCCGGCGCCGTGACCGGCGTAACGGACGACGCCGTGGCGGTGGACGCCAAACAACTGCCGGCGGTAATGGCTTATTTGAAAAATACCCCGGGTCTGGACTTCGATTATTTAACGATGGTCACAGCGGTGGACTATTACCAGGAATTTGAGGTCATATATCAACTGGTGGCGATGCCGCACAACCACCGCCTGACCGTGAAAACCCGCTGCACCCGGGAGAACCCGGTGCTGCCCTCGGTGACGGGATTGTGGCGCAGCGCCGATTTGCAGGAGAGAGAAATCTACGACTTGATGGGTATCACTTTCGAAGGTCATCCCAACTTAAAGCGCATCGTGCTCTGGCCGGAATTCCCCGGGCACCCGCAGAGGAGGGATTTCCTCAAATGACGCTGCATACCGAACCCTTTGTCCTGAATATGGGACCCGTCCATCCCAGCACGCACGGAGTTTTCCGCATGCGGCTGACGCTGGACGGCGAAGTGGTGAAAGACCTGGAACCGGTTTACGGGTACCTGCACCGCGGCATCGAGAAGCTGGCGGAGGAACGAACTTATCTGGGCGTTATCCCGCTCACGGATAGGCTGGATTACCTCGGCTCGATGAGCAACAATTTCGGGTACTGCCTGGCGGTGGAAAAACTGGCATGCATCCCGGTGCCGGAACGCGCCGAATACATTCGGGTAATTGTGGCGGAGCTGCAGCGTTTGGCCGCGCATCTTATCTCCGTCGGTTCTTTCCTCAACGATGCCGGCGCTTATTTCACGCCGTTCCTTTATATGTTCCGGGAGCGCGAACGCATTGTCGACCTGCTGGAAATGGTCAGCGGGCAGCGGCTGCTTTACAACTATATGCGCCCGGGCGGCGTGAGCCAGGACTTGCCTGCGGAATTTATTCCCGCGATGCAGAAACTCCTGCCGCAAATGGCAGCCTATATGGAAGAATACGAGAATCTGCTCAAAGAAAATGAAATTCTTTATGCCCGCGCTAAAGGCGTGGGGATTTTAACCAGAGAGACCGCCATCAGCATCGGCGCCAGCGGGCCGGTGCTGCGCGCCTCCGGGGTCAAGTGGGACATCCGCCGCGCCGACCCGTATTCCATTTACAACCGGTTCGATTTTGAAATTCCAACCGGCATTCAGGGCGACTGCTACGACCGCTACCGCGTGCGCGTGGAAGAAATGAAGCAAAGCCTCCGTATTCTGGAACAGGCTTATAAGCAAATTCCGGCGGGACCCTACCGTACGGAGACGCCGCTGGTCATCCGGCCCCCGGTTGGCGAGGCTTATGCCCACGTGGAAGCTCCCACCGGCGACCTGGGATTTTATCTGGTTTCGGACGGCGGCATTGCCCCGTACCGCTGCCATGTCCGCGCTCCCAGCCTGATGAATCTGACCGCGCTGCGTGATATGGTCGTCGGCTGGAAAATTCAGGATACCATTTTAACCTTCGGCAGTATCGCCATTACGATGGGTGAGGTGGACCGCTAGTGTTGGTTGGATTGCAGAACGCCGTCAATAACTGGCCGCTGGCAGTAGCGCCGGACTGGCCCGGGAACGTCTGGTGGCACTGGGTGGTCTTCACGCTGATTATTATCGTTTTTTTCCTGTTCTCGGTGATTATGTTTATCTATATGGAACGCCGGGTGCTGGGGAAAATGCAGGCGCGCATCGGACCGAACCGCGTCGGTCCATTCGGTCTGCTGCAGGCAATCGCCGACGCCGTGAAGGTGCTGACGAAAGAAAACATCACCCCCACCAACGCCGATAAAATCGTTTTCTGGCTGGCGCCCGCCGTGGTCTTCGCGCCGGTGCTGATGGTCTTCGCCGTGGTGCCGTTCGCCAACGGCGCGGTACTGGCAGATTTGAATATCGGCATTCTCTTTATGGTGGCAATCGGTTCTTTGTCTACCGTGGGCGTGTTTATGGCAGGCTGGAGCTCCAACAACAAGTATTCGATGCTGGGGGCGATGCGTATGGTCGCCGCCGTCATCAGCTACGAAATGCCCATCATTCTTTCGGTGGCGGCGATAATCGTCCTAACCGGCAGTATGTCGCTGAACGATATTGTGCTCGGGCAGCAGAATTATCCGTATTTGTTGCTGCAGCCGCTGGGGTTTTTCCTGGTCTTTGTCGCCGGGTGCGCCGAAATCAACCGCAGCCCGTTCGACCTGATGGAAGCGGACTCGGAAATCGTCGCCGGTTTTCATACCGAGTACTCCGGGATGAAATTCGCCATGTTCTACCTGGGTGAATACGGCGAGGCGGTGGTGATGTCCACCATTATCGCCACATTATTCCTCGGCGGGTGGCAGGGTCCGTTCCTGCCCCCGGCGATCTGGCTCATCGGTAAAATCTTCTTCGTCTTTTTTATTATGATATGGACCAGAACCACGCTGCCGCGCGTCAGAATCGACCAGCTGATGGCATTAGCCTGGAAATTCCTTTTCCCGCTGGCGCTTATCAATCTGTTCGCGACCGGCATCGAAGTGCTCGCGTTCCCCGATGGCATTCCGTGGTATTTCATTCCGGTCAACTTCGCTATTGGCATCGTTCTGGTACTATTATGGTCGAGACTATATAAAGTAGGCTGGGGCAGAGTAGAAATTGAATAATTACGGCAAAGGCATCATTAAAGGGATGCGGGTAACCCTGAAAAACCTCTTCCGCCCGTCTCCGACGACGCAGTACCCGGAGCAGAAGCTGACGACTTCGCGCCGTATCCGCGGCACGGAGCTGGTCTGGGACGGTGAAAAGTGCACCGGCTGCGCTACCTGCGCCCGCTCCTGCCCGCAGGGGGTTATACAGATACAAACGCGCCCAGGCGCCGTGAACAACGACCCCAGTCGCTACGTGGTAGATAAATTCGAAGTGGACAGCGGCTACTGCATCCACTGCGGTTTGTGCGTGGAAGCGTGTCCTTATAACGCGCTCTTCCTCGGGTATATTTTCGAACGGTCGAAATACCGCCGCGGGGAACTGGTGATGAGCAAGGAAGATATGAGCATCGCTAAAGAAACCCCCAGCGGCTATTATCACCCGGAACTGGCGGAAAAACTGCCGCCGCAGACATTGCTGGTGGACAGGGAAAAGAAATAATGGTATTCAGCATCGGGTTTTATTTGCTGGCAATCGTGGTTATCGGCGCCGCACTGGCGGTGGTGGTAATGAAGGATGTTTTCCGCGCCGCGCTGGCGATGGTCTTATGCCTGGTCGCGGTCGCCGGCATCTATATTACGCTGAACGCCGATTTCCTCGCCGGGGCGCAGATACTGGTTTATGTCGGCGCCATCTCGATTCTGCTGATTTTAGGCATAATGCTGACGCGGGAAGTGCAGCAGGGCAGTCCCGCCAACAAATACAAGATACCGGCGTTTATTACGGCGGTAGCGTTTTTCGGAATTATGTGCTTTGCCTTTTTGAAGACGCCGTGGCAGGAATCTGCCGCCGCTGTCGCGGAGCCGACCACCGCCACGCTGGCGGCACGGCTCTTTGCCGCGGACGGGTTCATACTCCCGGTGGAGATTACCGGGGTGCTGATACTGGCTGCCGTCATTGGGGCAATCGTTATGGCGAAGGAGAAATAGCCGCATGGTGGGTTTGGAACACTTTTTAATTTTATCCGCCGCCCTGTTCGCCATCGGGATGTACGGCGTTTTTGTAAAGCGCAACGCCATCGCGATTCTCCTCTGTATAGAGTTAATGCTCAATGCCGTGAACATCGCGCTGGCGGGCTTCTCCCGGTACATTACTCCCGACGCCCTGACGGGGCAGATTTTCGCGATTTTTATTATGATTGTGGCGGCGGCGGAAGCCGCCATCGGGCTGGCGATTATCATCGCCATTTTCCGTCATCGCGGCTCCATCGACCCGGAAAAAATCAATTTATTGAAGTGGTAAATTATGTGGGTGGAAATTAAAAAGGTCAACAGCCTGACGCTGGCAGAAATGTGGAAGGAGTACTTCGAGGGTGAAGGCATTCCTTCACGGCTGCTGCCGGAGAGTGGTTTACCCATCGGGCAGGAGACCGCCGTCTATAAAGTTTATGTGCCGGAAGATAAAAAACACGTGGCTGAAGAGGTTTTGAGGAAGTTATAATGCCGACCGATTTGATGTGGCTGATATTCCTGCTGCCGGTGGCATCGTTCGTCATCGTGGCGGCCATACTGCGGCCATTTATTAACAACGAATCGAAGCTGCCGGGGTATGTGACCATACTCGCTATCGCCGGATCGTTCGCGCTGTCCGTGTGGGCATTGATGGAAGTGATGGGCGCCGAGCATCACGTCATCGAAGTAGCGCCAATCAATTGGCTAAATATCGGCGCATTGCATATCAGCGTGGGAATGATAATGGATTCTCTGACCGCCGTGATGCTGGTGGTGGTTACGTTCGTGAGCCTGATGGTGCAGATTTATTCGCTGGGCTACCTGCACCGGGACCCGGCGAACACCATCGATACCGGCTTCCCGCGGTATTACGCTTGGATGTCCCTGTTCACGGCCTCGATGCTGGGGCTAATCCTGGCAGGAAATCTGCTGCTAATGTTCATTTTCTGGGAACTGGTGGGGCTGTGTTCCTATCTGCTCATCGGTTTCTGGTTCCATAAGCCGTCCGCCGCCAACGCCGCGAAAAAGGCTTTTATCGTGACGAGGCTGGGAGATTTTGGCTTTCTGGCGGCGATACTCCTCATCTTCGCCAACACCGGCACTTTTGATACGTTCGAACTCAGGGAAATGGCGGTGACCGGCGTTTTAGCCGGCAGCGTGCTGACCTGGGCGGCGATCGGCATCTTCGCTGGCGCCGCGGGTAAATCGGCGCAGTTCCCACTGCACGTCTGGCTGCCGGACGCGATGGAAGGTCCTACTCCCGTGAGCGCGTTAATTCATTCCGCCACGATGGTTTCCGCCGGCGTCTTTTTAGTGGCGCGGACATTCCCTTTATTTGAAAACTCCGCCCCTGCTTTAAATACGGTTGCCATCATCGGCGGTTTTACCGCTGTCTTCGCCGCCACGATGGGGATGGTGATGACGGATATCAAGCGGGTGCTGGCGTATTCCACCATCAGCCAGCTTGGTTTTATGATGCTGGGTCTGGGCGCCGGGGGCGTCGCCATCGGCTTTTTCCACCTGGTAACGCACGCCTTCTTCAAATCGCTGCTGTTCCTCGGCTCCGGGAGCGTGAACCACGCCACCGGGACGTTCGATATGCGGAAGATGGGTGGGCTGGCAAAAGCCATGCCCTGGACGACGATTACTTTCGTTATCGGCTCGCTCAGCTTGGCGGGCATCTGGCCGCTGGCAGGTTTCTGGAGCAAGGACGAAATTATGGCGGCGGCAATGGAAAATCAGCCGATTTTATTTGTGCTGGCTTTGATTACCGTCTTTATGACCGCGTTTTATATGTTCCGGGCGGTGTTCTTGACCTTCGGTGGGGAGTACCGGGGTGGGGAAAATGCCCACGGCGGGCACGGGGAACACGGTCACGCCTCCCATCCTCACGAGTCCCCGGCGGTGATGGTTGTGCCGCTGGTACTGCTCGCGATATTAGCCGTCGGCGCCGGGTTCTGGAACGTGACCGGCGAGTTCGGGGCGTTGATGGGGCACGGCGAAACCAAGGGGTTTATCGAAGGCTTTTTCGGTATTTTCACCCACAGCTGGCTGCCGGTCGTGTCTTTACTGGTGGCGTTAGCCGGTATCTTTATGGCTTACGTAATCTACGGCGCCAACTGGCTGCATCCGGAAAGGATTACCACCGGTATTTTCAAACCTTTCTACACGCTGTTTGCCCGCAAGTACTTTATGGACGAACTGTACGAGAATATCATCGTCAAGAAAGTGCTGCTGGGTGGGCTGTTCCACCTCTTCCAGAAAGTGGATACGCACGTTATCGACGGCACGGTTAATGCCGCCGGGCGCGGGACCGCGGATACCGGAAACGCGCTGCGGAAGTTACAAAACGGGCAACTGCAGTTATACGGCTTATTTATCGGCATCGGCATCGTGGCGATTGCCGTGTGTTTGGTGATATTCGGATAATAATGGAGTAAAGGAAACAGGAGCGAATTCAGGTGGATTTTAATTACCTGTCATTCATCATCTTCGTCCCGCTGCTGGGCGCCGCGCTGGTAGCCTTTATTCCGGGTTTGAACAGGAACTGGATACGCGGCATCTCGCTGCTGACGACGCTGGTTTCCTTCGGGCTGGCGGTGGCAGTGTTCGCATTATTCGACCACTCGCGGCTGGGGATGCAGTTTGAGGAATTCTATACCTGGATTCCCGCCATTAACGCCAACTACCACCTCGGGGTGGACGGGTTATCGATGCCTTTAATGGTTCTGACGGCATTCCTCGGTCTGATGGTGGTGCTTATCTCCTGGAAAGAGGAACTGCGCGCCCGCGAGTACTTCGCCTGGTTGCTGTTACTGGAAGCCAGCATCCTCGGGGTGTTCTGCAGCCTGGATTTGCTGCTGTTCTTCATCTTCTGGGAGATTGAGATTATACCGATGTATTTCCTCATCTCCATCTGGGGCGCCGGGCGCAAGGAGTACTCTTCTATCAAGTACGTGATTTACACCCTGTTCGGCAGCGCTTTTATGCTGGCAGGGATTTTAAGCGTCTATTTTACCACCGGGAGCTTGAATGTGGTGGAATTAACCCGGAACGGCATTGCCGCCGGGGCTATCCCAGCCGTGGCGATGTTCTTTCTGCTGCTGGTGGGCTTCGCCATAAAGTTGCCCGTCTTTCCGCTGCATACCTGGCTCCCGGATGCCCACACGGATGCCCCGACCGCCGGCAGCGTGATGCTGGCGGGGGCGCTCATCAAGATGGGCGGCTACGGCATTATCCGCATCGTGGTGGGGTTCTTCCCCGAAGTTGCCCGCGATTACTCCTTCTGGATGGTGTTACTGGCAGTTATCGGCATTGTTTACGGCGCCGCCGTGACCCTGCGGCAGACGGATTTGAAACGGATGATCGCCTACAGCAGCGTGAGCCATATGGGGATGGTGTTACTGGGCGTGTTTGCCCTGAACGAGGTCAGTATGACCGGCGCCAGCCTGCAAATGGTGAGCCACGGCTTGCTGACGGGCTTACTCTTTGCCATGGCGGGCTTTACGATGCATTCCACCCACGAACGCGACCTGCGTAAACTGGGCGGGCTGGCGCGGCAGATGCCGGTGGCGACGGTGGTGTTCTCCATCGCCGGGCTGGGGTCATTGGGGCTGCCTTTAACCTCCGGGTTCGCGGCGGAGTTTATTACCTTCACCGGGAGCTTCGCCAGCACGGCTTTCGAAGGGATTAAAATCTTGGTGGTGATTTCCGTGAGCGGCGTCGTGCTGGCGGCGGGCTACATTCTGTGGATGCTGCAGCGCGTTTTCTACGGGCCGCCGCAGGCGCAATTCGACCACGCCCACGACGCCACTGCCATTGAGAAAGTATATATGTTCGCTTTCGTGATTTTAATTTTCGCGGTGGGTATTTACCCCGCTGCCCTGACCGATATTATGAAAATGGCAGTAATGCCGCTGATTAAATAGGAGCCGGGATTGGATTTTAATTTACTCAAACCGGAGCTGACCTTACTGGTGACCGCGATTGCCGTCATCCTGCTGGACCTGTTTGTCAGCCGTAAAGGCTGGCTCACGGTATTGAGCCTCATCGGGCTGGCGGTCGCCGGGTTCTTCACCTTCAGCCAGCGCGCCGACCTGGGGCAAACCACTTTCAATAATATGCTGGCGGTGGATAACTTCGCCTTTTTCTTTAAATTACTCTTTTTAGGCATTACGGCGATGGTTATCCTATCGTCCACCGATTACGTCAGCAAATTCAAGAATTTCCGCGGCGAATACCACGCTTTGTTGTTGCTGGCGACGCTGGGGATGACATTAATGGCAGCCACTACTGAACTGATGACGATGTACGTCTCGCTGGAAGTCGCCAGTATTTCCCTTTATGCCTTAGCCGGGTTCCTGAAAGATGGGAAATCGTCGGAATCATCCATCAAATATATGATTTTGGGCGCCGTCGCCAGTGCGGTTTTACTCTACGGTATGGCGCTGGTGTTCGGGGTTACCGGGCAGACGCAAATCGGCGCGATTGCCGCCGCCATCCAGACGAGCGGATACAGCGGCTTAATGGACAATCCGGCGCTGGTCATGGGCGTTGTGCTGATTATTGCCGGGTTCGGGTTCAAGATTGCCGCCATTCCTTTCCAGATGTGGGTGCCGGATGTTTACGAAGGCGCCACGACCCCGGTGGTGGCGTTTTTGTCCGTAGGCAGCAAAGCCGCCGGCTTCGCCATTATTATGAGACTATTCTTCAGCGCCTTCGAGTTTCCGGAATCTTTAAGCCTGGATTGGGGCGCGATTTACGCCGCGCTGGCGGTGCTGGGGATGATTATCGGCAACGCCTCCGCCATTCCCCAGACCAATATCAAACGCCTGCTGGGTTATTCCAGCATCGCGCAGGCGGGTTACCTGCTGGTGGGCTTAGCCACGATGGGCATTGCCCCCGCCAGCGAAGTGATTGGCAGGAGCAGCATACTATTCTTCCTGTTCAGCTACGCGCTGGCGAACCTGGGGGCTTTCGCCGCCATTATCGCCATCGGCAACAAGATTGACAGCGATGAAATTAAGGATTACGCCGGGATGGGCAAGCGGGCGCCGGTACTGGCGCTGTGCCTGACGGTATCGCTGATATCGCTCATAGGTATGCCCCCGGCGGCCGGTTTCATCGGTAAGTTTTACATTTTCAACGGCGCGGTGCAGAGCGGCTTATTGTGGCTGGTCATTATTGCCGTGCTCAACAGCGTGATTTCCGCTTTCTATTACCTGCGGGTGGTGAAAGTAATGTGGTTCAACGAACCGGCGAGTCTGGAAAAGGTCCCGTCTTCCGGGGCTTTACGGCTCTCGCTGCTGATTACCACCCTGGGCGTGCTGGCGGTGGGTATTGTCCCCAACCTGCTGTTTACCTTCGCCGAGTGGGCGGCACGGATGCTGCGGTTCTAGTGATGTTTCTAAAATTTCGGCTTTAAACCGGCTTGTTTGCACAACTCATTGGCAGTAATTCGGTCGATCGTGCGGTGTCTTTTTACCGGCACGGTTTTTGTGCCATTCGTGAATATAGTATGCTTGCTTCCTTCTCGCAATGAGTAGAAGCCGTTCTCCTCAAAATACTTAATTAAATCGCGGCGTTTGACTGACAAATTAAGCCTCGACCAGCATTTGTTCCAATAATCCGCCGCCAAGGGGTATTTCCTTACCTTGCTGTTTATAAGCTAGTATCATCTCTTTTAAAGCGTCTCTGAGCAAAACCCGGCACTCCTCGATGGTTGCACCTTCGGTAATCACCTCGGGCCATTCTACAAGCTGCCCCATGTAACCAGAATTAATTTTGGTATACTTAGCAGTATAATTATTTTCCATCGCACACCCACTCTCTCTGTTTCTGGCATTATTATAGCAGTAAAAGCAAGTAAAGTAGTAAACAGCATTTGACGCCCCTCTCTCATAACCACTATATTTAGTCTATGTCCAGTTTAGTCGATAATTTCGGGCGGCGGCTTGATTATATGCGGGTTTCCATTACCGACCGGTGCGATTTGCGTTGCGTTTACTGCGCCGCGAACGAATTCAAGCCGCTGACCCACGATGAGATTTTGCGTTATGAGGAAATTACCCGGGTGGCGGCCGCCGCGGCGACTCTGGGCGTCACCAAAATCCGGCTCACGGGTGGGGAGCCGCTGACACGACTTTACCTGACCAACCTCATCGAGATGCTGGTAAAAATACCGGGCATCGAGGAGGTCTCGCTCACTACCAACGGCACGCGGCTGGCGAAACACGCCGCCGAATTGAAACAGGCGGGTTTGAAGCGCGTCAACGTCAGCCTCGACTCCCTGCAGCCGGCGAAGTTCGCGCAGATTACCGGCGGCGGCAAACTGGCGGATGTGCTGGCGGGCATTGCCGCCGCCGACCGGGCGGGACTCGTGCCGGTGAAAATCAATATGGTGGTAATGCGTGACGTTAACGATAATGAGATTCTCGACTTCGCGAGGAAGACGCTGACCGACGGCTGGCACGTGCGTTTTATCGAGCAGATGCCTTTTGAGAACTCCTGCGCCCGGGGCAACGGGCTGGTCTCCGGCGAAGCCATTATGGCACTGATTAAAAACCAATTCGGGGAGATGATTCCCCACGAGTCGGTGATCGGGAACGGACCGGCAAGCTACTACCGGCTGCCGGGCGCTAAAGGAACGCTTGGCTTTATCAGCGCCGTCAGCGATTGTTTCTGCGATGGCTGCAACCGCTTCCGGCTGACGGCGGACGGTAAGCTGCGCCCCTGCCTGCTGGATGACGATGAAATCGACATCAAAGCCGCGCTGCGGCGCGGCGCCGGCACGTCCGAACTGGCGGAGATTATTCGAACGGCGGCTCAAGCCAAGCAGGAGAAACACCACCTCGGCGACGGCGCGGTCCCCGCCGGGCGCTCCATGCGGCAAATCGGAGGGTAACCCCCCCCTACTTGTCATACTGAACGCAGCGAAGTATCTAGTAATATCATCTGTATCTGGCAACAACTCTCTGGGAACTAGATACATTCGGTCGACGGGCTATCGCCGTTTTCTCCCTCAGTATGACAAAACAGCCAGCCGCTTGAACCTGCCCCCGCATCTCTGCTAACATAACTCTCATTCGGGAGACGTTTATGGTGAAGAAACTCAGTCATATTAATGCCGCCGGCGAGGTGAGAATGGTGGATGTCGGCGGGAAGAAAATCGCGGTACGGGTTGCCGTGGCCCGCGGTGTCATAAAAATGAAATCATCCACGCTGGCGCAGGTAAAAGACAACAGCCTGAAAAAAGGCGATGTGCTGGCGGTGGCACGGGTGGCGGGGATTATGGCGTCCAAGAAAGTACCGGAGTTTATCCCTTTATGCCACAGCATCCCGCTGGATAGCGTTACCATCGATTTCGACCTTACCGGTAAGGACTTTATCGGCATTAAAGCTACAGCCAGGACCAGCGCCCGGACCGGCGTCGAGATGGAAGCATTGACTGCTGTTACGGTTGCCGCCCTGACGATTTACGATATGTGCAAAGCCGTCGAGAAAGGGATGACGATTACGGATATTTACCTGGAGAGCAAGACCGGCGGCAAGAGCGGGGCGTATAGACGAGAAAAATGACCCCACTGAGATTGCCGCGCTTCGCTCGCAATGACAAGAAAAAGTAGGGTGGGTGAAACCCACCTGTAAAAAAGGATTCCCGCCGTCTCTAAACGCCCCGCCTTGAAATTGCCGCGACTCGCCTGCGGCGGTCTCGCAATGACAGAGGCTCTAGAACAGCACCACCGTGACCTTTTCGCCTTTTTCCAGCAGGTCGATGTTTTCCGGGATTTCGATATAACCGTCGGCGTTGGCGATGCTGGTGATGGCGCCGGATTCCTTGAACACCGGCACGGCTTCACCATCTACAATTTTCACCGTCAGAAATTGACGGCGTCCGGTAGATCCCGGCACCCGGCGGGATAACTTCGCCTCTATTTTATCTCCAACACGCGGTGGCAGGCGCGCCATTTTCCGCAATGCCGGTACTAAAAACAGGTAGGAATTAATGAGACAGGAAGTGGGGTAGCCGGGCATCCCCAGCACCGGTTTCCCCTCGATGACGGCAAAGATGGTTGGTTTGCCGGGTTTTACCTGCACGCCGTGAAATAATACCTCGCCCCAGCCCTCGATGACGTCCACCAGCAGGTCGCGTTCCCCGACAGAAGACCCGCCGGAAAGCACCACGATATCGTTTTGCAGGGCTTCTTTGATAGTTTTTTTCAGGGCGGTTTTCGTATCGCCGGAAATGCCGACACTGACCGCGCTGCCGCCGTTATCTTTGACCAGCGCGGTGATGGTGTGGGAGTTGATATCGTAAAGCTGTCCCGGCAGCAGCTTCTGCCCCGCCGGCACCACTTCTTCTCCGGTGGGCAAGACCGCCACCCGCGGTTTTGCGTACACCTTCACTTCTGTCAACCCGTGCGAAGCCAGCACCCCGATTTTACCGGGGTCAAGATAGACGCCAGCTTTGAGAACGAGACTGCCCTTGACGATGTCTTCGCCCTGTTTGCCGACATTGGCGCCCGGCACTACTGCCTTGAACATTTTCACCGTATCGCCGTCGCGTTCGGTATCTTCTACCATCATCACGGCATCGGCGCCCGGGGGCAGCATCGCCCCGGTGGAAATCTGGACGCATTCCCCGGTTTTTATTTTTATCGCGGGTTTTTCGCCGGCGTGCACTGCTCCGATGATGGGCAGAACTTTCGGCTTAAACTGCCCCGCTCCGAAGGTGTCTTTAGACCTGACGGCGTAGCCGTCCATCGCGGCGCGGGAGAAGCCGGGAATATCCATCGCGGCGGTAAAATCCGCCGCCAGCACCCGGCCGCCGGCCTCATCCAGCGGCACCGCTTCCACCCGCGTCAGCGGGAAGATATGACGGTCGATAGTTTCGCGGGCTTTTTCAAAAGACAATAACGCGCCGAATGGTTTCATCGGGTTGCCTCTCTGACTATATGACCGATTTCCGGGAGAATAATTTTGTCCATTGCCAATTTGACCGCTCCCAGGGAACCGGGAACACAGATAATCACTTTGGTTTTCGCCACGCCCGCCAGCGCCCGGCTGAGCATTGCCCCGGCGCCGATTTCCGTAAAACTTAAACTGCGGAAAAGCTCGCCGAACCCCTCGATTTCTTTTTCCAGCATCGGCCGGACGGTATTCACGGTCACGTCCTTCTTGCTCAGCCCCGTGCCGCCGCTGGTGATAATAACTTGCACATCGTTGTGTTCCAGCAGCCGGGTGATTTCTCCCTTGATAATCCCGGCGTCGTTTTTCAGAATGTTGTAATGCGTAACCGCGTGCCCCATTTCCGCCAGCTGCTGCCGGATATATTTCCCGGACTCGTCGTTTTCCGGGGTACGGGTGTCGGACGTGGTGAGCACAGCGCACCGGACGCACGATGGGGACATTTCTTTATGTTCTTTGTAACTCATTTTTCCCTACTGACGGCTGAAAGCTGATAGCTGACGGCTCGTTTAATATCTCGGCTTGCAGATGATTTCCTTGATGCGCAGGTCGAAAAAGTCGGCGGAGTTGACGGGTTTGACGACCACGGCGTAGTCCGCCCCGCGCCCGGTGCCCGCGATGGTAATCACGTCTTCGTCGACGCGGATGAGACCGGCGTCCGCCGCCATCACGGTGATTTCCACCACTACTTTCATTCCTTGCCCCAGCAAGCGCAGAGTGTTGGCGACAATATCCCCCAGCAGATAGGTGGAGAATTTTTTACGCATCGCCCCGCCGACGCCGGAGAAAAGATGGGTGGCGGTAAAGATAATGCCGCCGTTGTGCTCGATTTTACGGCGGTTTTCCTCCGTAAGTTCCTGGGTGTTGGGGCCGTGGAACCCGGCCGAATGAGTGACGGCGACTACTTTCATTCCTTTAAAGATTTCGGTGGCGCGAACGGCGGTAGTACCGACAGTCGTGGCAACCACGATGGTCTTGATACCCAGTTCGTCGGCGCGTTTTTTCGCCAGTTGCAGGGTTTCTTCCAGGTTGTTGACCCCGGGAGTTTCAAAATAGGTGATTTTAGCTTCCATCTGCCACCTCTTGTTCTCTTTAACACCTACAGATTAACATTCAGGTTGATTTGAAATCAAGCCGAGGTTGAGGAATTGCCTGATAGGAGAATGCAAAGCAATATAAAGGAGAGATGTGGGCTGGATCCCGGATCAAGTCCGGGATGACGTATGGGGTAGGATGGCAAGAATGACCAGATGCCCCGCAGATGTGAGGCTCGGAATATTCCATATTAGGAAGCTCTTGAATTTATGTCAATGAGAATGTTACACTTTCTTTTATCCCGATTCCAGTTTCGGAATTGTATTAAAATTTTGCGGGGTACCTGTTTTCACGGGTATGGGATAAATTGGAGCAATCTTTGCGAAAAATCGGCATTATTTACCACCCCATGATAGAACTCGCGGGCAAGCTCGCCCGGGAGCTGGCGGCTTTTCTCGCGGCAAAAAAAGTCAAAGTCTGGACGTCATCTGCCTGGGAAGTGGCGGCGGTGAAGAAGGAGCTGCCGGGCACCGATTTACTGCTTACCGTCGGCGGGGACGGGACCATCCTGCGCGCGGCGCAGGCGGTATTGCCGGGTCAAGTGCCCATTACCGGCATTAACCTCGGCAAGCTGGGGTTTATGACGGAGCTAAGCGTCGAGGAAACGAAAGCTAGTCTGGTAAAACTGCTGGCGGGCAAAGGCTGGCGGGACGAAAGGGCGCTGCTCGAAGTCAAAATTAAATTCCCGGGAAAGAAAACCGCGGTGAAGTATCACGCGCTTAATGACGTGGTGGTGGCGCGGGGCGCCGTGGCGCGGGTTATCAGCGTTGCCGCGGAAATGAACGGCGCGCCGTTGACGACTTACAAAGGCGACGGGGTGATCATGTCCACCGCCACCGGGAGCACCGGCTACGCGCTGGCGGCGGGCGGCCCGATATTGCAGCCGCGCGCCGGCGAAATGGTGCTGCTCCCGATTATGCCGCACCTCGCCGCCAATTACCCCCTGGTGCTGCCGGCGGATACTCGAATACGGCTGCAAACGCAATCGGTTTTCCCCGCGACGATCAGTATCGACGGGCATACCAATATTACCGCGGACAGCGGCACGGTGTTAGAATTAAAGAGAAGCGCGCAAACAGTTTGCTTCCTGAGAATACACCCGGAAACATACTTTTACAGTTCGCTGGAAAGGCGGCTGAAAGGAAAACAACCGTGACCTCGAAAAACGGCTACAAAGTGGAAAAAGCCCGTATCGGCGACGTGCCGCAGATTCATAAACTAATCAATTCTTTCGCGTTGAAAGGTTTGATGCTGGCGCGGCCTTTGAGCCAGCTTTACGAAAACCTCCGCGATTTTTTCGTGGTGCGTAAGGGCAAGAAAATCGTCGGCTGCGCGGCGCTGCACGTGATCTGGTCTGACCTGGCGGAAATTAAGTCCGTGGCGGTAGATGAAGAGCTCCAGAAACAGGGCATCGGGGCGGAGTTGATACAACATTGCCTGGACGAAGCGCAGAGTCTGGGACTGAAGACCGTGTTCTGCCTGACCTACCGCCCGGATTTCTTCGGGAAGCAGGGTTTGCACGAAATCAACAAGGAAGAATTGCCGACCAAAATCTGGACGGAATGCTATCATTGCCCGAAATACCCCGACTGCGATGAAACCGCGATGAAGATACAAATCCAGAAATAAAGTGATGAAAAAACCAGCGGTCGTTTCCTCCCGGGAGATTTTCAACGGACATGCCGTGCGTCTGCGCGTGGATAGAATCGTCACGGCGGACGGGCGGGAAACCAGCCGCGAGATTATCGAGCACGCACCGGCGGTCGCGATTGTGGCAATCGACTCCGAAGACAATGTTTTGCTGGTGAAACAGTACCGCGAGGCGGCGAGACAGGAACTGCTGGAGATTCCCGCCGGGAGCATCGACCCGGGCGAAGACCCCGAGACCGCCGTCAAGCGGGAAATGCAGGAGGAAACCGGTTTTCTGCCCCGAAAGCTGGTGAAGCTTTGCGGGTTTTACGCGGCGCCCGGTTACTGCACCGAACTGATGCACATATATCTGGCGACGGATTTGGTCCCGGGACGTCTCCACGCGGAGGATACCGATGAAATCACGCTGGAAAAAGTGCCGGTGAAAAATGTCCCGGCATTGCTGCGTTCCGGGAAACTGATTGACGCCAAGACGGTCGCGGGGTTGTACTCTTTTTTGGATTACAAGAATAGTAATACTAAATAGACCCTAATTCCTAATAACCGGTATGTCATTCCAGCGCAGGCTGGAATCCAGACGTATTCATCCATTTACATTAAAACCACCGCTTGCGTAGATAAGTTGTCCTGTCAGCCAGTGCGCTTGTTCAGACGCTAGAAAAACAATGACATCCGCAACATCTTCAGGTTTACCAAGCCTACCGAATGGAGTCCTTGCGACCAGTTTTACTTCATTTTCCGGTGTGATATAACCCGTTTGTGTGGCTCCGGGGCAAATCACATTTACGGTTATGCCGTATTTACCCATTTCCTGCGATGCAGATAGGCAATAGGAGACAAGCGCATTCTTGCTGGCAGCATAACTGACACTCCGGGAGTGAGCAATAGATGTGGTAAGACCGATTATCCTGCCCCAATTAGCCTTCCTCGCTAAGTAACGTAGTAAGTATTCTTTCATTAATAGGGCTGCGGCACGCGTATTCACAGCAAAGTGACGGTCAATATTCCCATCGTTCACTAAACTAACCCCAAAGTCCTTTTCTTTCACTGATGCAGGATCAAATGTATCAAAGACATCGTAAGTATGATTGATAATAAGGACGTCTACTGGTCCGATCTGAGTTTCACAGCTTTCAAAAAGTCTAGTGATATTATTCACCTCTCCCAGATCGAACTCACTTGCTACGGCAATCCTGCCACTATTACGAATTTCTTGTGCTACCACATTACCAGTTTGTTGCTGCATAGCAGAATATAACTGTGACCCGCCCCCAGTAGCGATACCACTTGTTACCTCGTAGTTCTGGCCAAGATAGCCTCCGGTGCCGGTGGCCGGTAATTCATGGAGCTGTGCGGTCGGATTTGATTATATTCTCTACGCCAT
>Ga0172375_10000843_pt1 | contig 49561 bp, 32 predicted proteins | sample LakKiv1m_FD_114537 | JGI IMG/M metagenome (GOLD analysis project Ga0172375, IMG submission 114537) | Freshwater microbial communities from Kabuno Bay, South-Kivu, Congo - kab_092012_11.1m | ecosystem: Environmental > Aquatic > Freshwater > Lake | place: Democratic Republic of the Congo... | reverse complement strand
TAAAATTAGGGTCATTCAACGCCGGGCTTACGGGATCAAGGATCAAGAGTATTTGAGACTCAAAGTCCTGACTTCCTACCTCCCGGATGTTCCTAATGACCCACTACAAACTTGAAAGAGCCAGAATAGTAATAGGCTCGTCCGTAATTTCTTACGGCGAAACAGCCTTCCGGATAGTTTTTGTTGATTTCAGCCTGAAGGTAGTAGGAAAAGGTTTGATTGTCGGTGACGTTGTAGCCGAAGGTGGTTGAGCCTCCGAAAAGAAAAATCAGGTGCTTTGGATTCTCGGGGCTTCCGGGAATGATTCGGTAGCCGTCCTTATGAACGTTGACGTATTTTCCATGCCGAGGCTTTTCCCTGAATTGCACCCACGGCGCATATTCCAAGGCTTCGTTCCACGTTTCGGTCCATAGTTTTTTCATTTCGCCGGACGAGAGCCCCAGTAATTTTTCTTTCAATGCCTTTAAATCGATTTTGGAGGGGCTTTGCCGAGGTCTCGGTCCGGCTTTTCTGTGTTCGGTGATGACAAAGGCTGTTGCGTCAAAGAAAACGCAGCACAAAGAAATGGTCAGCAGGGTAATCGCAAAGTAGGAGTAGATTTCGCGAATTTTTTTCCAGTCCGCAAGCATTCCGTAAAAAATCGAGAAATAGGTTCCTGCCATAAGGAGAAGATGCGGCCAGGGGGCTTTCAGGCGGGTTAAACTCAGAAACACGTAAACAAAAACAGCGGTGAGCGCCGTCAGGAGCAAAAGCTTCTTCAGTGATTTTGAGGAAAGGCTTATGTTGATCATAAAGTTAACAATTGGCGGATATTGTTGCACTTGCCTTGGAGTTTGACAAGCCGAATAGATGCTGTTATAGTAAATTTCTATTTTTAGTTTTCCGCAAAGTCTGGATTTCAAAGGGGAATGTTTTGGAAGATTACAATTTAAGTGAGCTGAAAAAGAGGCTGGAAGAAATAGAGGTAAAACTTGGCGACCTCGGGAGGCATCTTTGACCTTGCCGGGAAAGAGCAGGAGATCGCCTCTTTAAATCAGCGAATGGCCGAAAGCGGTTTTTGGGACAATCAGAATACCGTCAAAGAGACGGTCGCCCGCCTGAAACAACTCAAGCCTGTCGTGGAAACCTGGAAAAAATGCCTGTCGGACTTTGAGCATCTCAAGGAATTTATGACGCTGATTACGGATGAGAAGGACGGGTCGCTTCCCGAATTCCGGACTGAAATCGGCAAGCTTATTCACGAAGTGGACACCCTCGAGTTTACGAGACTTTTTTCGGAACCCGAAGACGCTTTTGGCGCTATTTTAAGCATCAATGCCGGCGCCGGAGGAACCGAGTCCTGCGATTGGGCGAGCATGCTGTTCCGCATGTACATGCGCTGGGCGGAAAAACAGGGGTTCGAGACCGAAATGGTGGATCTGTTGCAGGGGGAAGAGGCGGGGATTAAGAACGTGACGTTTTGCGTGCGGGGGCCGTACGCGTTTGGATATCTGAAATCCGAATGTGGGGTGCACCGGCTGGTTCGCATTTCTCCTTTTGACGCGAACAAAAGAAGGCACACCTCGTTTGCGTCGGTGGACGCGATTGCGGAAGTGGAAGATGATGTCGATATCGAAGTCAAGGAGGAAGATCTCAAGATTGACACCTTTCGCGCGGGGGGAGCGGGAGGTCAGCATGTGAACAAAACCGAAAGCGCCATCCGGATCACGCATGTTCCCACGGGCATTATCGTGCAGTGCCAGAATGAGCGGTCGCAGTATAAGAACAGGCAAATGGCACTTAAAATCTTGAAATCCCGCCTTTACGAAAAGAAAAAGATCGAGGAAAGCGCGAAAACACTTCAGAAATACGGGGAAAAAAAGGAAATTGCCTGGGGATCGCAGATCCGCTCCTATGTGTTTCATCCCTACACGCTGGTCAAGGATCACCGCACCGATTGCGAGACTTCAAACGGAACCGATGTGATGGACGGTGATTTGGAAGCTTTCATGCAGGCCTATCTCAAGCAAAACATGCAGAAACTTTAATCATGCTTAACTACGTCATCAAAAAAATTCTCGGAACGCAAAACGAACGGCGGCTCAAAAAGCTCTGGCCGATTGTGGAAACGATCAACCGTCTGGAGCCTTCGGTGAAAGCCCTTTCTGACGCGGAGCTCCGGGCAAAAACGGATGAGTTCCGGAAGCGTTTGAAGGAAGGCGCGGCCCTCGATGATATCCTGCCTGAGGCTTTCGCGGTCGTGCGTGAAACCGGCCGGCGCGTTTTGAACATGAGGCATTTTGACGTCCAGCTTTTAGGAGGAATTATTCTCCATAAAGGGGTGATTGCCGAAATGGCCACGGGAGAAGGCAAAACTCTGGTGGGGACGCTTCCGGTTTATCTGAACGCGCTTCCGGGGAACGGGGTTCACGTCGTAACGGTGAATGACTATCTTGCCCGCCGCGACCGGCAATGGATGGGCCCGCTTTATGAGTTTTTGGGTCTTACGGTCGGAGTGATCCAGCACGATATCGAGTCCGAAGAGAGAAGAAAGGCGTACGGTTGCGATATCACCTACGGGACGAATAATGAATTCGGGTTTGATTATCTGCGGGACAACATGGCCGTGTCACTTGAAGGCCGGGTGCAGGGAAAATTGAATTACGCGATTGTGGATGAAGTCGACAGCATTCTGATCGATGAAGCTCGAACTCCTTTGATTATTTCGGGACCGGCGGAGGAATCCACGGACAAATACGTAAAGGCCCGCCGGGCGGCGATGTCGATGACCGGATACCGCATCGCGAAAGAGGAGGTCGATCCCGAGTGGAAGCAAAAAATGGAGGAGATTAAAAAGTCCTGCGATTATATCGCCAACGAGAAGGCGAAGACGATTCTTCTCACCGAAGACGGAGAGACCAAAGGAGCAAAATGCATGGGGGTCGAAAGCCTTCATGATCTGAAAACAATCGATGAACGCCATCAAATCATTACCGCGCTCCGGGCGAAGGAGTTTTTCACGCTGGACGTGGATTACGTCATCAAGGAAGGAAAAGTCATTATTGTCGACGAGTTTACGGGGCGGTTGATGCCGGGAAGGAGGTTTTCCGACGGCCTTCATCAGGCGCTGGAAGCGAAGGAGAATGTCCGGATCGAGCGGGAAAATCAGACTTTGGCGACGATTACGTTCCAGAATTACTTCCGCATGTACAAAAAACTGGCCGGGATGACCGGAACTGCAGAAACGGAAGCGGTCGAGTTTGAAAAAATCTACAAACTGGAAGTCGCCGTGATTCCCACCAACAAGCCGTTGATTCGGCATAACGATCCGGACTGCATTTACCGGACCGAGAAGGAAAAATTCAACGCCGTGGTGAATGAAATCATGAAAATGCACAAATCCGGAAGGCCGGTTTTGGTGGGAACGACTTCGATTGAAAAGTCCGAGCGCTTGCACAAAATGCTGGAGCGGTTGAATTTTCCGCATACCGTTTTGAATGCCAAATATCACGAGAAGGAAGCCGAGATTGTTTCTCGGGCGGGGCAGGACAGCGCGATCACGATCGCGACGAATATGGCGGGACGAGGGACGGATATTTTGCTGGGGGCCGGCGTGGCGGAAAAAGGCGGGCTTCACGTGATCGGAACGGAACGGCATGAGGCGCGCCGGATCGATAATCAGCTGCGCGGACGGTCCGGCCGTCAGGGGGATCCGGGGTCTTCCAATTTTTTCCTTTCACTGGAGGACGATCTCATGCGCCTTTTCGGATCGGACCGGATTTCCGGTCTCATGCAGAAGATGGGAATGGAAGAGGGCCAGGAGATTCAACATCCGCTTGTGACCAAAGCGATCGCGACCGCCCAGAAGCGTGTGGAAGCGCATAATTTCGAGATCCGCAAACACCTGCTTGAATATGACGACGTGATGAACCGCCAGAGGGAAATTATTTACGAGGAACGGAAATCGGTTCTGGAGGGAAAGGATCTGGACCGCCATTTTCTCGATATGGTGGAAGACGTGATCGAAATGATTCTTGCGCGGCAGGCCGATTCCATCGAACAGGATCCTGAGCAGGCCAGGGAAACGTTGCTTTCGGAGTTCCGGAGTAAATTCGGGGTTTCGCTTGAGAAACTGCTGGAAAGTGTGGCGAATCTGAAGGATCTTGAAATTTTGAAAGAAGATATTTTCGAGGAAGTTAAAAAGGCCTACTTGGAGAAGGAGGCCCGGTTGAGCAAGGAATTGATGCTTTATCTCGTGCAATCGGTCTTGCTTCAGATCATTGACGCGAAATGGAAGGAACATCTTCGGAGTCTGGACGAACTGCGGGAAGGAATTCATCTCAGGGCCTACGGACAAATTGATCCTCTCGTGGAGTATAAGCGGGAGGCGTTTGGAATGTTTGAGGACGTGACCGAAGCGATCAAAGAAGATGCTGTCGATTTTATTTTCAAGGCGGAAGCCGTGCGTCAGGAAAAAATTCATACCGTGTTTGATTCCATCCGGCAGGAATTTCTTCATCCGGAGGCGGGGGGGGCGTCAAAAAGCGCTCTCGAGGAAAAACGATCGGCCGCTGACGAGCCGCTTCAGAGTCCTGTCACGCCGATGTCAAGGATGTCCCCAAGACGGGAAAATGCCGTGACACAGGAAACCTACCGCCGGAAGGACGCGAAAGTCGGGCGGAATGATCCATGTCCCTGCGGGAGCGGGAAAAAATACAAGAAATGCTGCGGGAGCTGAGGGGTTGTTATGGCATTTATTCTTTTCCACTCAGGGGAATTCGCGGAAAAACTTTTATAGTTTTTTCTGAGGCACCCGCGAATTCCATTCGTTTCAAAGAATAAATGCCATATCTTTGGGGGTGCGGGGAAAAGTTTGAAAAGCGGTAAATCCAATTCGGCTCCAGAGTCGAGAGAGCACGGTTCCGGGGAGGTGGGAAATTGGGGATCTCTAAAAAGAATGGACGTTCGCTTCAAAGAATAATGCCCTGTCTTTGGAAGGATGCGGGAAAAATCTTGAAAGCGGTAAGCCTAATCCGGCTTCAAAGTCAAGATGACACGATTCATTGATGTGAGGGAAGAAGAATGAAGTGGAAAAGGCTGACTCTTTTTTCGGTTGTGTTGCAGGTCATCGCGTTTCCCCGCTTTGAGCTTAGTTGGTTTGCCTGGATCGCCTTGGTCCCTCTGCTGATCGCAATTCAAAAAACTAAAAACCTTAAAAGCGCTTTTAAGATTTCCTACTATTGCGGTTTTTTCTTCTTTTTGTGCTCGATCTTCTGGTTACGATACGTGACCTGGGCGGGGCTTTTCTTCCTTTGTTTTTACCAAGCCGTGTTTTTCGGAATTTTTGGGGTTCTGTCGAAGTTTTTCATGGATGGCAAGAAGCGTTTTTCTTTCCTCCTCCTTTTCATCATCCCGGCCCTGTGGACGGTTTCGGAGTGGTTTCGCGCCGAAATTCCGGTCATGGGATTCGGATGGAATCTTCTTGCGTATTCTCAAGCGGAAAATCTATGGGGGATTCAGTCCGCGAAATGGGTTGGGGCGTACGGCATTTCCTTTCTCGTCGCTTTTGTGAATACGGGATTTTTTTTGATTCTCCGGGGCGGGCAGAAGTCTCAGAAAATTTGGATCGGGACCGCGTGTTCCGCCGTTTTTGCTTTCAATCTTGTCTACGGGTTTTCCGAATGTCAAAAAAACGAAGGGCCTCAGGGGCCGATCCTTCGGATTGCGGTTATTCAGGGCAATGTTGACCAGGAAGAGAAATGGGATTCGGGACTGAGGGGACTGATTTTTGAGAAATATCTGAAATTGACGGAATTTGCCAGTTTTGACGATCCGGATTTGGCGATATGGCCGGAAGCGGCGTATCCCGGTTTCTTTAACGAGGATTATTCGACTTCTCCGGTTCGCTTTCTTTCGGAACAGCTTAAGCTCCCCATGCTGCTGGGAAGTCCTCACCGGGAAGGCGAGGGGATTTACATGAACAGCGTTTATTTCCTTTCTTCAGGCGGAAATCTGGAAAGCCGTTACGACAAGATTCACTTGGTGCCATTCGGGGAATATGTTCCTTTTAAGCCATTTCTTTCTTTCCTGGAGCCCTACGCGTACGCGCTTGGCGTGAGTGATTTTTCAGCCGGAAGAGAGTACACAATTTTCGAACTGGCTTCCGAAGATCGCCGGCAAACGGTCCGTCTCGGAGCTTTGATCTGTTTTGAAGATGTTGTTCCGGAACTTGCACGTAAATTTGTCCGGAAAGACGCGCAGGGCCTTGTCGTGCTCACCAATGACGCATGGTTCGGCCAGTCGGCGGCTTCCTATCAGCATCTTCAGGCTTCTGTTTTCCGGGCGGTGGAAAATTCAGTTCCGGTGATCCGCTCGGCCAATATCGGTGTTTCCGGTTTTATTTCCTCGAAAGGAAAGGTGGAAGACCGGGTGAAAAATGAACGCGGTTATGATACCTGGATTACCGGAGTCTTGATCCGGCCGGTCGCGTTCGCGAATCCTCCGGGGACTTTTTACCAAAAAACGGGATTTCTTTTTCCTCATGTCTGTCTTGCGGGGATTTTACCTGCTTTCCTGATGGTTTGGGCGGGAAGAAGACGCAAGCGGTCTCTTTAATTCCGAATGATTTCAGGAATGTCCTTCCCTCTGCCGATTGAATGAGCTTTCGGGGAGTTTTCTCCAGATCAACCGGGGGTTTAACCCGGGAGTCCTATGATTGCAATTTTTAAAATCATCAGGACGACGTGGGATGACCGCAGCGCTAGGAGGGATGAGGGGTCTTAAAAACGCTCTGGCCCTTCGATTAAATAATTGGCGGTTAAATAGCCCTATTGATATAATTCTCACTTAATAAGGCCGAAGGGGACTCATTCGAAATGCGGAAACGCTCAAAATATTTTTTAACCGGTTTTCCAAATAGCAGGCGTTTAATTCTGAAAACGCTGGTGTTTTTCCTTCTTTTTCCCTTTTCCGCTCTATCAATCGTTCCTTCGGGAATGATTGAAACCCGCTATGCTTTTGCGGGCAGCCGTTCGGATTCCGATGACCTGTCGGCTCCTTCGGGAGCTCCCGAAATGTTTCCCCCCGTCTTGCTGGCCGCACCCGGAAAATTCAATCCGGTTTTGGAAGCGCACGGATTTGATACTCAGTTAAAGGAAAATTGTCCTCTGGGATTGGCCTTTGCGATGGTTTTTCTTGAAGCCGCCAAACGCGGTTTGGAAGACGAGGACCTCCAGAAGTTTTCGCAAGATATCCGGATTAACCATTCCACCGTGTCTTCGATGGCCAACATCGCCTATGAAGCCCAGGTGAATGCGGAAGTCTTACTTGCCGAAACCAATCCTCCCGACGTCACTGCCCTGGAGAAAGAATTTTCGGACACCGGACTGAATGAAATTATTTTGAAGGATTCCCAATTCACGGGAGACTCGGTCTATCTGATGGCGGTTGTGTTTGTTCTCTACGGATTCCCCAGCGACCGGGTCGAGCGCATTCTGGAGAATACCGGCCTTGATTTCGAAGCTTTCTACAGTCAGCTTGGCGTGACACAGCGTTTTCTTGAAATAGTGTATCTGCTAGCCTTACCTAAAAACCTGGGATTCAAGCGGGCGGATGCCGTTTTGCCGCTGACCGCGGAACAAAATGCCTCCGGGAGCGCGTCCGGGACCGAATCCCCTGATCCGGCATCCGCTCAAGAGCAGCCGAGAGTCCAATGGGAAGTGAGAGAAACGCCTGTCATTGAAAATAAAGATCCGAGTGAGGGAATTCTTGAGCGGATCAAAAAGGATATGGAAAAAGCGAATTCCCGACTGATGACTTTGAATCATGCCAGCAGCGTCGATTTGGGGAAAGCCATCCGTTACTTGGGAAAGAAAATAGCCAAGATTTCGGCGCAGCTCGATCAAATGAAAAGCGGGGAAATCAGTCCGGCGGTTGAATTGCGGCGTCAGCGGGTGCTTGAAATGTTGACCGGGCTTGAGAATAAAAGGGAAGAATTGAATGTCGAGCTGGAACACCTGAAAGCGGACGCGGGGGCCGGCAGCGTAACGGAAGAATCTTCGGAAGGGCCTTCGATTGAGGAAATGCTGGATGCCAAGGACGAGCTTCTTTTCAGGATACAGAACACCGACAAAAGCAATTTGGACGCGGTCGAAGGGGTTACGAAATACCTTGAAAACGAAATCCGGAATTTGGAAGAATTTGCTTCCCATTCGGATGTATCGACGGAAAGCGTGATCCGGGCGATTACCGCTGAATTGGTTTCCGAACTCAAGCGGCTGATCGGCATAAAAAATATGCTGATCGCAAACCAGGTACAGGGGCAGACGCGGAACGGCGCTCCGGCGGTTGAAGAAAAAATTCCGCTTGAAGAAACGGTCCCGGAAGTGGATTCCGGCCTGCCGCTTGAAAAACCGGCGGTTCTTGAAACGGAACCGGTGCCGGAGGAGAACGCGGAAGCCCGGCGCATGGCCGAAGAACTGCTTTCGGAAACGAGGCAGGAGGTTTCTTCGGCGGAAGCGCAATTGGGCAGCCTCTCTTCTTCGGATGAAAACGGGCTTGAGGAAAATATCGGATTGCTGGAGGCAACCATTCGGGAGCTTCAGGGGAAATGGGAACGTATTCCTGCCGGAGCCGGCGGGCCGACGGATGCGCGGAAAGCGGAAATTCAAAAATATATCGGGATGCTTCAACAGAGGACCGTGGATTTGAGGGAGACCCTTGATGCGTTGAAGTCGGTCCGGGAAGAGGAATATTCGGCCGCGGAGAAAACGGTTGAACAGATTAATATGACTTTCGAGGGATTGTGTTCGGAATTGGAGAACATTCCGCAGGATTCTGCCGCTTTGGATGCGAGGATTGAAGAGGTCTCCGCATTGAGTGCCGAATTTGTGCGTAAAGCGGGAGGGCTTTCTCATTCTACGGAAGATCCGAGAATAGAAGGCTTCCAGCGAAGAATTCAGAGCATGGTTCAGAATCTTGGGAATCGGCTTGAAGAACTTGAATCGCGGAAAAAGGAGTTGCTTGATAAAGCCGCCGCGGAGAAGGCTGAAGCGGAGAGATTGGTGAAAGCTGCGGAAGCCGAAAGGCAGGCGGCGGCGGAAAAGGCCGAGGCTCAAGCGAAGAAAGCCGCCGCGGAGAAGGTTGAAGCGGAGAGACTGGCAAAAGTTGCGGAAGCCGAAAGGCAGGCGGCGGCGGAAAAGGCTGATGCTGAAGCGAAGAAGACCGAGGCTGAAGCAAAAAAGGCCGAAGCGTTACGGCTTGCCAGGAAAGTGGAGCACGAGAGACGGATGGCTGAGGAAAAAGCGGAGCTTGAGGAGAAGAACAGGAAAGCATTGATTGCGCTTGAAGCGGCTAAAAAGGCTGAGGCTGAAAAACGAATTTCCGAAGAAAAAATTGTGCCGGACACGTCAGCGCTTGTGAAAGAAGAGGAAGAAATCTGCCGGGCGCTTTATGAGAAGGTGTCCGCTGAATTGCAGAGATTGGAATCTCTTCATCCGTCCATCCGGACAAAAGGGGTCGGGGATCTTGAATCTTACCTCGATGATGTGAGGGCGAAGAAGGAATCCTTTCTCAACGAATACAATCTTCTCCCCAATTCAACCGGAGCGATTTCGATTGTTCGCATGGAAGAAAGTCTGGCGGACATGCTCGAAGAGATGGGGAGTTTCGAAGTTCAGGTCTCCGAGCGTCTTCGGGTGGTTCAACTGAGGGAGAAGCGGATCAGGGACGAAGAGCAGGCGGTTCTGAACGAGATGGAAGTTTTCGGCAGGCGCTTTCGTGAGGAAGTTTCCCGGACCGGCGATCAGGCGGATGTCTCCCGGCTGGATTATTTCATGAAACAACTCGAAGAGTTTATCGCGAATTCGCGGGAACAACTGGTTTCCATGAGTATTCCCGAGTTGAAGGGTAAAGGCGAAGAGATGCTTGCCGCGCTGGAACGTGAGGGGAGCCGGTTGGAGGAGCAAAAGAACGGGCTGCTGAAAAAGCAGGAGGAATTTGGCGCGCGGACGCTGCTGGAGCAAAAAAAGGCGTCGGCCGGAGAGATTCGCCGCCGGCTTTCCGGGATTTCAAAAACGGATCTCCGTTCTTTCGAGACTGCCGAGGTCGAAGTGGAGCAGTGGATTTCGGGACTTCGGACGGACGCGGGGGAGTTGCCGGATCATTTTTCGTCTGACGAAGTGAAATCGTGCCGAAACGCCTTGTCTGAACTTGCCCTCGAATTTGAAACAGAGCGGGAAAAATTGGGAAGCCGCATTCAGGAGCTGAAAAATCTTGAACGGGATGAAATCGAGGCGGCCCGGAAATGTCTTGAATCGTGGAGCGAAAGGCAAAGGCGTTTTCTGGCGGAGAGCGAAGGAGCCGGGGAAGACCTCCCTCTTATCGCGGCAGGGCTTGAAAAAGTCTCGGGGTTGCAAGGAGGGCTTTCAGGCCAGGCCGGCGCTTTGCTGAATACGACGGGGTCGGAACGCGTTGATGAAATCCGCCGGGAACTGTCCGGGATTGCCGCCCAATTGGAAGAAGCGAATCAAAAGTTGAAGGACAGTCAAAACCGTTTCATCAGAGTCCGTGAAGAACGCATTGCACAGGAGCTTTGCGGCAGGGCGGAGAAGGAGTTGGAATATTTTAATTCCGTTCTTGCCCGGGCGGGTGAAACTTCTGCGCGGGAGCTTGAAAAAAAATCCGGGGATCTTGAAAACAGGGAAGCCGAGCTGCGAGGGGCTTTCAATGGCCTTGAAAACACGATGCAATCAACGGGAGTCTCTTTCCTGCAATCCAAAATCGAAAATATGCTGGCCACATTTGGGGAACTGAATCAGGAAGTTCGGGCACGGCTTGAAGCCGCGAACCGAAGGGAACAGCAGAGGGAAAAAGAAGAATCGGCTGCGCGGGTGCTTTTGGGAAGCCTTGAGGCGGAAACGGACCGTTTGAAAACGGCTCAGGCAGAAATTGCCGGAAAAGGTTCTTTGGCGCTTGAATCTTTACTGCAGGAAGTCTCGGCGAATTTGAAAACGTTTCGGGATGGATATCAAAACCTTTCGGATGAAACCGGTTCGTCCGCGGTGAAAGAATGCAAAGCGGGGATCCTTTCTTTTTTACGGGAACTTGAAAATTCCGAAGTCCGGCTTGCTTCCGATTTGCGGTCGATCCGGGAAGTGGAACAGCAGAGAGAATCCGATGAAAAGGCTGCTCGCGGTTTGAGGGACAAGACTGCCGCGTTGTGTGAGGCAACCGTGGAAGCAATGCGCGGTTTGGATTTGATGAGTGCCGGCGAAATTTCCGAGAAGCTTAGGATGACGAAACAGCAGATGGAGGAACTCGGGAGGGAATACCAGGAATTAACCAATACGACTTCTTCCGAGTCGGTGAACCGGTTGAGTGAAGAATGCGCGGGCTTTCTTGAGAAACTGGCCGACTGCGAAAGTGCTTTTTCCGGCGCGATGAGCCGGGCCTATGAGTTGGAAGACAGACGACGGAAGGAAGAGCTCGCGGTTCAGGAATTGTACGAAAAAGTTCGGGGAAAAGCGGAGTCCTCGGCCGGGGAGGCTTCCGGATTGGGAACCCGCAATTCTTCTGAGATTGAAAGGTTTATTGCCGGGTTGAAGGAAGATATCGGAGTGTTTGAGAAGGAATACCAGGCGGTCAGGAATACGACGAATTCCGGGAAAATCGAGCAACAGATCCCGGCGGTTGCCGGATTCCTGGAACGGTTGATGGAGTGTGAAAAGGAAACCGAAGGAATTCTGAACGGAGTTTTGCAAAAAGAGCGCCTTCTCCGGGAACGCGAAACAGAAGCCGTGAATTTATGCGCTCAGATGGAAGTCTTTATTGACGAAACTTCCAGGAATCAGAATTTGCTCAGCGAAAACGATTCTGCGGCGATTCGGGCTTTTATTGAAAATTTCAAAACGAAGTCGAAGGAGTTTCGGAATTCGATCGGTAAGTTGGAGTCTGGGGAAAGAACTTCCGTGATTGATGGAGCCCTGAGCGAAGCCGAACAACTGCTGCCGGCGCTTGAAGAAGCCGGAAGCCCGGCCGGGGAAAAATTGCGCTCCGCTGAGATTCGGGAAAATCAGAGACGGCAGGAAGAAAATACCGTGCGCGATCTGAAGGAAAGAATCGAGAAAGATCTGGCTGTGGTCCGGGAGGAGTCCGCGGCGCTTGATCCGAAAAACGCGGAGCTCATTGAAAATTTTCTCAAGCGCTTGGGGGAAAAGACCGGAATGTATGGACGGGAATATGAGGCAATTCAAAATACAACCGTTTCGAAGGAGATTACCCGGGACAGCCGGAAAATCTGGGAACTGCTTGATGCGCTTGAACGGGCGGGACAGGATGCCGAGAAGATTTTAGACGATCTCCGGCAGTCTGAAAGTCTCCGGCGCGAAGAAGAGTTTTCCGCACGTGATTTGCGCGAGCGCATCACGAAAGAGCGGGAGAGGATGAAATTAAAAATTCCGGGATTTGAGGGGATGGCTTCCGCGGATATTGAGTTTTCACTTTCAAGTCTTGGATCAGATATTTCCCGGTATGAAGAAGAACTCCGCGGGTTGAAGAATACGGCGGGTTCTGAGGAGGTCTTGCGCGAGAGCGGTGAGGCCGGGAAAGCGTTGGATGAAATGCGGAGGCTTTATGGGGAAGGCGGGAAAATTCTGGCTGCGACTCAGGATCTTGAGGCACGCAGAAAAGAAGAGAAGCGGGCGGCAGAGGATCTTTTGGGACGAGTTGGGAAAACTTTGACGATATTCCGGGAGGATTTTAAAAATCTTGCCGGCAACAGTCCGGAGGCGATTGAGATTTTTCTGAGGGGAGTGGAAGGAAAAATTCTGGCTTATAGAAGCGAGAAAAACCAAACGGCCAATACGACGGGTTCCGGGGAAGTGACGCGGAGCATTAAAGAGACCGGGGCGTTGCTGGAGGAGATGAGAATACTTGGCGATGAGGGCGGGAAAATTCTGGCGGAGGCGAAAGCCCGGGAGAACGTCCGGCGGGAAGAAGAGAAGCTGGCGGAAGATTTGAAAATTGAAGTTGAAACGGAAACCGGGAGAGTCCGTGCGGAACTGGAATCTTTTGAAGGGAAAAATGCGCAGGATGCCCGCCAATTTCTGGATACGCTCAAGAACGGGATTTCGGGATTTGAAGGAATCTGTCAGGGGTTGGGGAATACGTCGGGATCCGGAGAAGTTGAACGATCCAAGGCGGAGATTCTGAGACGGCTCGGCGAATTGAAGGGAATGCAAGCGGAGGCGGAGACTGTTTTCGAGAGGGTTGCGGAATTTGAACGGCGGAAAGAAGAAGAGGAGGGAGTTGCGGAGAGATTAAAGGGGCGTCTGATCGGGGAGTATGAGAGCGCGGCAGCGAAGATTTCGGGGCTTGGCGGGAAGAGTGCGGGAATCGCGGAAAAAGAGCTTGAAGATTTGAGGGAAAAAATTCTGAGATTCGAACTCGAGTACGAAGGTCTTCAAAACACAACAGGCTCGGAGAGGGTTGTTGAATCGGTGCGGGGAATCGAGGAATTGATCAGCGGCCTTAGGGGGTGCGAGATTGAGATGGGGCGGGTCTTGGCGGAAGTGAAGGCGCGGGAGGAAGTCCGGCTCGAGGAAGAGCGGCTGGCGGAAGGGTTGAGGAAGCGGGTGGAGAGGGAGATCGGGAAGGTCGGGGCGGAGTTTTCAGGATTGGGAGGGAAAGATGCGGCGGATTTGGAAGAATTTCTGAATGGATTTCGGAACCGTTTGGGAGGTTATGAAAGCGAGTACGAAGGATTGAGGAATACGTCGGGCTCGGCGGAAGCGGATCGTGCCGCGGTTGAGATTTCGGAATTCCTCGCGGAACTGAAGGGTGTGGAAGCGGAGGTGGAGAAGTTATTTGAAAAGGCAAGAGAACTGGAAGACCGGAAATTCATGGAGGAAGAAGCGGCGAGGATTTTCAATGAAACGGTTTTGGGGGATTTAGCCGAAGTTCAGGTCTTGACGGGAGAACTGGAAGGGAGGCGTTCGGAGGAGATTGGGGAATTTCTTTCCGCGCTTGAAGGAAGGATTTCGGGATATGAAATCGAACGGAACGCGCTGAAGAACACGACGGGTTCCGGAAAAGTGACGCAAAAAATCACTGAGGCGGGTGGGGGCATCGAGGAATTAAAGAGGTTTAAACTAGACATTGCGGAATTTCTGGGAAGGGTCAGGGATTTTGAGTCCCGGAGAAATGAAGAGGAGCGTGCCGCGGAGGATTTCCGTGAAAGAATAGCGAGAGAAATGACCGCGTTAAATGGTGAATGCCAGGGGCTGGCGGAGAAAAGTCCGGCCGAAATAGAGAATTTCATTGAAACGCTTGAGTTGAAGATTGATGAAGCCATCCGGGAATCTTCCTCGATTTCAAATACGACGGGATCCGAGCGGATTGCGGAAACCGGACGGGCGGTTTCCGCAATGCTGAGCGAAGCAAAACAGATTGCAGCCGAAGCTCGGGATGTTTTAAATGAAAAAGCGGCTTTTGAGGCGCGTCGCCAAGAGGAAGGGCGGAATGCGCGGGAATTGCGGGCGAGCCTGGAAGAGACATTGGAGGTTGTCGAGAGGGATTTCGCGGGTCTTGAGCAGAGGAGCTCGACGGAGGTGGAGAATCTGGTTAAGAATCTGAAATTGGAAATTTTAAACATTGGAAAGGGCGCGGGCGCTCTGACGGACACGACCGGGAGCCTTGAGGTTTCCGGCGAGATTGCGCGCGCGAAAAGCCTGCTTGAAGATTTGAAGAAGCGGTCGGCGGAGGCGGAAGAGATTTTGGAGCGGATGAAGAGGCTTGAGCTCCGGCGTCAGGAGGAGGAGACAGCGGCCCGGGATTTGAAAGGGCGCGTGGAGGGATTTCTGGGGGAGGCCAACGCGGCGTGCGGGAAGCTTGATCTGAAAGATATTGCGGGGGCGGAGGAATTTCTGGGGAGTTTGAGGAGTTCGGTTGCGGGGTACGAGAATGAGATGAATCTTTTGAGAGACGCGGCGGGATCGCAGGCGGTTTTGGAAGCGAAGCAGGGTGTGAGTGGGCTTTTGGATGAACTGGAACTGATGGGGAAGGGAATCGAAGGGCGGATTGAAGAAGAGAGAGCGCTTGAGGCCCGGCGCCGGGAGGAAGAGCAGGCGGCTTTAAACTTGAAAACGGCTATTACGGATGATGGAACCGGGGCGCAATTGAGATTGCAGGAGATTCAAAATTATCAAACGATAGACAACGAAAATTTTTGCGAAGCGTTAAAGCTTAGAATCGGAGCTTACTTCCAACAGTATCAGTCATTGAAGGCAACGGATTCGGTGCCGATTCTTCCTGAAATCGAACAGCTGCTGAAAACACTGAATGCGGTCGCCGAGAAAATGAATCAGCGGGTGCTGGATGCGAAGAGAGAAGCGGCCCGGGTTCATGAGGAAACGGAAGCCGTGGCGAAGATCCTTCGGGAAACCGAGACGGATCTTCAGGAAGCAAAAGACGGGTCCTCGACGCTTGAAGGAAAAAGCTACGAGGAAGCCCTGGCTTTTTCGGAGCGATGGGAAGCGCTTTTGAAAAAACACGGAAAAGATTTTAAAGGCGCGGCGAAATTTTCAGGTTCCGAGGAACTTTCCGTGTTGTCCGGGAAGATGGAAAAACGTCTGGAGGAGTTTTCAGGTCTGATGCTGGAAGTCCGGGCGAAATTGGAACAGATTAAAAAGACGGAGGAAATTCAGCGCCGGGAAGTTGAAAGGAAAGATTTAGAGGAAAGAATGAGGAAGGATTTGCAGGAAGTCAGGGAGACTGCGCGGATTCTGAAGGAAGACGGGAATTTAAATCAGATCGAAGGATTTCTGGAGGGAGTGAAGGCCAAGGTCCTCCGGTACCGGGGTGAGCGTGAGAAAATGGAGAAGAAAGCCGCGGAAGAGGAGAGTCCCTTCCCCCCGGAGGAGGCCAGCGGGAAAATGATCCGCGAGTTTGAGGAAGTCATTCAAAACACCGGCCAGGAACTCGAAAAGATTCGGGAAAATGAAAGCCGGATCAAGGAGGAAGGCGCGATTGCGGAGGAGTTGACGCAAGCAATCCGGAGTGAATCCGGAACGGCCAAACGGGAGTTGCAAACTCTTGGCGATAAAAGCACCGGCGAAGTTTCCGATTTTCTGAAAACCCTGAATGAGAAAATCAGCAGTTATGAAAAGCAGAACGAGGCGTTGCGGGTGAAATCCGTTTTGGAGCAGACCGTGCGCCAATGCGAGGGAAATACCGCATTGCTTCAGGGGCTCCGAAGTCTGGAGAGCGAGGGGCAGGATATCTTGCAGGCCGTGAAAGAATTTGAAGAACGCCGCCAATCCGAGGAGTCCGCGATCCGGGGTCTTCGAGAGAACATTGAGCGTGAATTGACCGGAGTCCGGGAACAGTGGAAAACCTTCAGAATGAAGCCGCCTGCCGAGATTGAAGGGCTTCTGGAGGAAATTAAAAAGAAAATAGGGCGATATGACGGAGAGTACGGAGGGTTGAAGAACACGACGGGTTCCGAAACGATTGTCCAGGAAAGCGAAAAGATCTGGAAATTGCTGGATAGCTTGGAGCGGGTGGAGAAGGAAATTGAAGATGCTTTGGAAGGAAAGAAAGAGAAAAAAGTCGTTTCTCCGGATGAGTTAAACCGTATCCGGGAGAGGAACCGGAAACTGGAGAAGGAGTCTGAAAAGTTGCGGGAAGATCTCGGGCTGATGAGCGAGAAGGATCCGGCTGAAATCGAGAGTTTTCTCGGAAGTCTGGAACGGCGGATTGCCGTTTATGAAAAGGAGACCGGGGAAGTTAAAAATTCTTCAGGGAGCCGGGACATTGAACAGGAGAACTTGGAATCGAAGCGTTTGATCGCTGAATTGAAGAAAAAAATGGTGGAGGCGAAAGAAGCCTTTGCGGGACTTTTTAGATTTGAGGAAAACCGCAAGGAGGAAGAGATTGCGGTCGGCGATTTGGAAAAAAGAATTGGAGATGATTTAAGAGAAGTGGACGCGGAGTTTGGCGGACTGGAGGAGAAAGGCCCCGGCGAGATCGAGATTTATCTCGAAGATTTACGGGGACGGATTTTAAGGCATGAGGCGGAATACGGGGAGTTGAAAAATACGACGGGTTCCGAAGCAGTTGCCCGGGCGAGCGAAAAAATCGGCCGGTTACTCGGGGAGTTTAATGAGAAAGAAAGGGAAGTTGGAAAAATACTGCTGAAGATAAAAGAGAAGGAGATGCACCGGGATGAGTTTGAGGCTAGGGAACTGAAGCAGGCGGAGAAATACTTGAAGACCTGCAAAAAGAAATATCAGTCGGCGTTGAACCGGGCAGGGAAGGCGGGGGACGACCGCATCGCCATTGATGCGGAAGTCGGGAATTTTGAGAAGTTGCAAAAAGACATGGAACGGGAAACTTCCGAACTTCCGAACACGGCCAGGTCGGAGCGGGTGGAAGAGATCCGGAAGGAGGCAGACAAAATCAGCGGAAGCCTGGAGCGGGAAAAGAAAAATTTGCAGGATAAACGAGACCGTCTGATGCGGGGGGAAGAAGAGGAGAAAGCGAGAGAGCTTTACAAGAAAGTTGAGGAGGAACTGGCGCATCTGGAATCTATTTTGCCGGAACTTTATGACTGGCCTTCGGGGAATCTTGAATCTTTGCTCAGTGAACTGAAAATCCGCAAGACGGGATTCGAGGAGCAGGCGGGACAAATTGAGAATAAAACGGGATCTCCTCTTGTTAATTTCGTCCGGACGAATCTGGCGAAAGTGTTCAAACAGCTTTCGGATTACGAAACAGAGATCGGACTCGTTCTTGAACGCGCGAAAGCGCTGGAGATCCGCCGGGTTGAAGAAGAGGCTTTGGCGCAAAATCTCTATGTGCGGGTGAGGGAGGAGGTGAAGAGGCTCGAAATGACGGTTCCTGAACTTCGAAAACAGACTGCTTTGGACACAAAATCTTTTTTTGACAGACTGCAGATCGGGATCCGGACGTATGAAACGGAACGGAGCGCGTTGAAAAATTCGACGGAATCCAAAGAGATTCCGAGACTGGAAGGAGAGATCGATCTTCTCTTGGGAAGGATGGCGGAGTACGAGGATCAGGTGGGCGAATCAGTTCGGGGGATTTTGGAACTTGAAAAACGCCGGACGGATGAGGAGCGGGTCCTCCGGGATCTTTTCGATAAAGTAAAATCGGCAGCGGAGCGGATTCAGTCTGAAATGTCCGGTCTGAACGGGAAAAACTCGAATGAAGTGGAGGAGTTTCTGGGGAAGCTTGACCGGACGCTGTCGATTTGCAGGGAAGACTATGCCCAGGCGGTCAATACGACGAACGCGACGGAAGCGGAACGGTTGAGAGGGGAAATCGCGGGGATGCTGAACGGGATGAATGGCGCGCAGACCCAGGTGACGAAACGATTGAATGAAACGCTCGAATTTGAAGCCAAACAGGATCAGGAAGGGAAGGCCGCGCTGGAATTGCGTGAGCGTATTCAAAAAAGACTGGAGGAGAATCAAGCCGTCTTGAAGGATCTTGAGAGCAGAAGTTCCGGTGAAGCCGGCGGGTTCTTGGAAAGGGCCGGAACCGATCTTGAAAAGTTTCGCGAGGAGTATGGAAAACTTTCGAACACGACGAATTCCTCCGAAGTGGAATCGTTGCGGGGCGGAATCGCCGGGCTTCTGGAGCAGATGAGCGGAGTGGTCAGCCGGGCCGAAAGCATTTTGAAAGTTGTTATGGAGCGGGAAGCGGCGCGGCGGGCCGAAGAGGAAATGGTCCTGAGGATTCACGGGAAAATCAAAGTGGCTTTTGAAGAGGCCTCGCTTCAGATGGAAGGGTTAGAGGGAAAAGGCCTGGCCGGCGTGAAAAATTTTATCGAGCAGCTGAGGAAAACAAAATCAGCTTGTGAGGATGAATTGCGTGCCCTCCCGGACATGATCCCGTCGCCTGAAATTTCCAGGCTTAAGGAAGAAATGGCTTCGCAATGCGCTCAGATGGGGCAATACGAAAAGAACGCGGAAGCGGCTCTGGGCAAAGTATTGGAGAAAGAAGCGATATCGAAAGAAGAAGAAAAAACCGCGCAGGAACTCTTTCGTGCGCTTGAAAAAGAGCAGGTGGAACTTGATGAAAAAGCCCAGGGGATGGCCCTGAAAAATCCTCAGGAGATTGAGGCATTTATCGAAGCGCTGCGGGCAAGAAAGAATTGGTATTCCGAAGCCTGCGCGAATCTTCCGGATCGGGAGAACTCGGCGCTGGTCGGAGCGATTAAAAAAGAGCTTGGAGAAAAGGTGAAAGAATTCGGGAGGATTGAAGAAGGGCTTGGGGAATCTTTGAAAACGGCGTCGGAGCAGGAAAAGGTTCGTCAGGCGGAAGAATATCAAATCAAGGATTTATATGAGAAGGTTCAGAAAGAGCTGACCGCGGCCGAGATGACCTTCACCAACGCGGCGGAAATGGGACCGGAGAATTTACGCGGGGCGGTGACGGAATTTCGGGAAAGGCGGAAAACGCTGTTTGACATCTATTGGACGCTGGCGGAAGGAAAGAATTATTCGGAAATGTCTCCTCTGCTTCAGAAAATTCCTTTTCTGATCGAGCAGATGGACGATTATGAGAGGCGTTTGTGGCAGCTTCTCAAAGAAGTTCATGTGGAGAGCAAGAAAGTCCCGCAGGATCAGCGCGGAATGCTTCAGGAAATTCAGCAGTTCAAGGAACACGTGAAAAAACGAGTGAGCGGAGGGGACGGCCGGCCTGAGAATATCAAGGAAGTGATTCAAGATATGGAATCTTTTCTTGGGAAATATGACCGGAAAGACGCGGCCGCTTCTTCCGGAGAACCTTTGAGCGGCCAAACTCCTCCGTCCGCCGCGATGGAAACAAAAGGGGACACGGAATCTTTTCCCAAGGAAGTCCGGGTTAGCCGCGAGAAACCTGTCGAGGCGCGATAGTTTTTCCAGCCATTCATGGCGGTTATTTCCGCAAAACGAGGAGATAAAAAAGTCTTGCCGGAACACCGCAAATCTTGATGCGGGAAGCTGATGCGTTGACACACTTTTGCGGGTGTAATATAATCCCGCCACGTGTATTTATTTTGCTCTAAGTCTATCATTTTCTAAAAGTTGCGGATACGAGGAGCTTACGGAGACTTATGGAAAACGAATCGGAAATTTTGAAGGAACGGCATAAGAAAATCGAATTTTGGAGGAACCGGGATATTGATCCTTATGGGGAAAGATTTCTTCCAAAAGACCGCATCACGGATCTTATTGCGCAGTTTGAAGAAGGGAAGAAAGGCAAGGTGGCCGGACGAATCATGGCCGTTCGCCTTCACGGAAAAAGTGTTTTTGCAGATTTGAGGGATGAAACGGGGAAAATACAGCTTTACACAAAGCTGGATGATCTTGGGAAAGAACATTTTGATGAATTTTGCATGCTGGATGTGGGAGATATCGTCGGAGCTGAAGGCGGGATTTTCAAGTCCCGGACCGGAGAAGTGACCTTGAAGATCGATTCCTTCCGGATTCTTTCGAAAATTCTTCAGGTCCTTCCCGAGAAATGGCACGGACTTAAAGATGTGGAGATCCGGTACAGGAGAAGATATCTGGATCTTATTGTAAACCAGGAAGTTAGGAACGTTTTTCATTTGAGAAGCGAGATTGTTAAAGGGATCAGAAGTTTCCTGGACGGGCGGGGGTTCGTCGAAGTCGAAACTCCCATGATGCAGGCGATTCCCGGAGGGGCCAGGGCCAAACCGTTTAAAACTTTTCACGAGGCGCTGAATGTTGAACTTTATCTCCGGGTAGCTCCGGAACTTTATCTCAAGAGGCTTCTGGTGGGGGGCTTCGAGAAGGTTTACGAAATCAACAGAAATTTCCGGAACGAAGGATTGTCCGTCCGGCACAATCCGGAATTTACCATGCTGGAGCTTTATCAGAGCTTTGGAGATCTTCGGGATATGATTGAAATCACCGAGGAGATGATTTCTCTTCTAATCGGGAAAATTTGCGGAGCCGAAACCCTGCCGTACGGAGAACTGACGGTCGATTTTCGGAGGCCCTGGAAAAAAATAGGCTTCTACGACGGCCTGAAGGACAAAACGGGCATTGATTGGCGGAATACCGACCTGAGGTCCGGAGCGCAGAAGCTCGGACTGGCGGTCGACGGGAAAATGGAAGAAGCGGATATTTTGAATTTACTGTTCGACACTTATGTCGAACCCGATCTGATCAATCCGACTTTTATCACGGATTATCCTCTCTGCATGTCGCCGCTGGCCAAGCAGAAAAAAGAAGATCCGCGGGTTGCGGACCGGTTTGAGCTGTTTATCGCGAAGATGGAAGTCGCCAACGCTTTTTCCGAACTGAACGATCCGATTGAACAGAGAAAACGGTTGGAGGAACAGCGCCGGATGATCGGAGAGCATAAAGAGCTGGATGAGGATTTTCTGCTGGCGCTTCAATACGGGATGCCGCCCGCGGGAGGGTTGGGAATCGGGATTGATCGTTTGATCATGCTTCTGACGCACCAGCGCGCGATTCGGGATGTCATTCTTTTTCCTCAAATGAGGCCGGAAAAATAATCGTATCTTGAGAACGCTTTAGGGAAAGAATCCGTTTCGTCCGCGGCTTTTCCGCGGGATGTGACTTTGTTTTCCGGATTTTGGAGGATGAAAATGGGCTATGAAGCTTTTATGGCTTGGAAATATCTCGCCGGACGCCGGCGGTCGGGCTTCATTTCATTGATTACGGGCATTTCGGTGCTCGGAGTGGCCGTAGGAGTTATGGCGTTGATCGTCGTGCTGGCGGTGATGAGCGGTTTCGACCGGGAACTCAAGCGGAAAATCGTGGGAATGGATCCGCATGTTTTCATCGAACAATCGGGGGGGATCGGGGATGCCGGAAAGGTTGTTGAAGAAATCCGGAACCTGAAAATTTCCGAAATCGCGACGGTCGCGAGAGTCGTTCAGGGACAGGCCATCATCCGGTCGGAATCGAACGCGATCGGGATCGCCGTCCGGGGGGTCGATTTCGAGAACCATGAGCTGGATGAGCTCCGGAGATTTGTCACGGCCGGAAGCTTTGATTTTTCACCGGTGCTTCAAGAGGGGCCGGAATCTCAGGAGCGGAACGAATCCGCGCCTTCGGTTGTGATTGGGCGGGAGCTGGCCCGGATTTTGAACGTGCAGGTCGGGGATTCGGTTTATCTGATTTCCCCTTTTCTCAAAAAGGGGAAGGGCCTCAAGCGCTTTCTGAAACAGGCGGAAACAACGGCCTTCCGCGTTCGCGGGATTTTTTTTGTGGGAATGAACGATTTTGACACTCAGTTGGCGCTGGTCGGACTGCCGGAAGCTCAGGCGATTTATCATCTCGGTGGAACGGTGAGCGGCATCAGCATTCGCCTTCACGACGTGGATCGCGCGGACGAACTGAAACAAGTCCTTCGAAACGCGTTGGGCAGGGGGTTTTTCGCGAGGAGTTGGATCGACTTGAACCGGAATTTTTTTTCCGCGTTAAAAGTCGAAAAAACAGTCATGTCGATTTTGCTGTTCCTGATCATTTTGGTGGCGGCTTTCAATATCGTCTCCACGCTGGTGATGGTGGTGATGGAAAAAACGAAGGATATCGGAATTCTCAAAGCCTTGGGAGCGACCGCCTGGGGAATTCAAAAGATCTTTTTGCTTCAGGGATTTACCGTCGGAGCGCTGGGCGTGGTCTTTGGAGGAATCCTGGGGGTTTCCATCGCCCTGAACGTCAATCCGATCGCCCGGTTCGTGGAAAGAACAACGGGATTTTCGCTTTTCCCAAGCGACATCTACTTTTTTTCTGAAATTCCGGCTGAAATTAATTCTTCGGATGTGCTGATGATTATCCTGGCCGCATTGATCGCCTCGGTTTTCGCGGGTCTTTACCCCGCGAGGAAGGCTTCCGCGCTGAAACCGGCGGAAGCGCTCCGGTACGAGTAGTTTTTTGAAGAAACTTTATAAAATCGGGAGAATGACATTGCGCATCGGCGGTGAGAGAGAAATTCGGCGGAACGAGGAAAACAAGCCTCCGGCCGGCGAGCCGCTTCTTTCCTCAAAAGAGATTTTCAAGGTTTTTTCGGGACCCGCGGGAAGTCTTGAAATTCTGCGGGGAGTCGATTTCTCGATAAACCGGGGAGAAATGTGTTTTATCCTGGGCCGTTCGGGGTCGGGCAAGACAACGCTTTTGAATGTTCTGGCCGCGCTGGATCGGCCGACACGCGGAGATATTTTTTTTAAAGGGAAAAATCTGACGGGCTTGGGAGAACGGGAGCTCGCGCGGTACCGGAACGAAAACGTGGGTTTTGTTTTCCAGTTTTATCATCTATTGCCCGAACTGGATGTTCTCGAAAATGTGATGATGCCCGGCTTGATGGCGAAGAAAAAAGCCCTCAAATCGAAAGCCTCGGCTTTACTTGAACGGTTGGGGTTGGCTGAACGGAGCCATCATTCGCCGGCCCGTCTTTCCGGAGGCGAATTGCAGAGAGCCGCGATTGCGCGCGCGCTCATCAATGATCCTGAAATTGTTTTTTGCGACGAACCCACGGGGAATCTGGATGAGAAAACGGCGGAACAGGTCCTTGAGCTGATTTTTGAACTGAATCGGACCGAGAAACGGTCTTTTTGCATTGTGACGCATGAGAAAAGCATGGTCCGGGATTTTGGCAGCGTCTATCATTTTCACGAGGGACGGCTTGCGCGCGGGATCATTTGAAACGGAAAGCCGGATTTTAAAATAAGGAGAAGGGTCATGGAGTTGAAGATTTACATCGACGGGAATTTATATCCGAAATCCGAGGCGAAAATTTCGGTGTTTGATCACGGGTTGCTGTACGGGGACGGGGTCTTTGAAGGGATCCGGAGTTACAACGGTTTGGTGTTCAAATTTAACGAGCATTTGGACCGGTTGTACGAATCCGCGCACACGATCATGCTGGAAATTCCGCTCAGCAAAAAAGAGATGACGCAGGCGGTTCTTCAGACGTTGAAGGTGAATCAGTTGAAGAACGCGTACATCCGGCTTGTGGTGACCCGAGGCGTCGGAGATCTCGGCCTGGATCCCCGGAAATGCAAAAAAGCGACGATTATCGTTATCACGGATAATATTACGCTTTATCCGGAAGCGTTGTACCGTGACGGCCTTGAGATTATTACCGTTCCGACGGTGAGAAATTTGCCCGAGGCCCTGAATCCTCAAATCAAGTCCCTGAATTACCTGAACAATATTATGGCCAAAATTGAGGCCACCGGCGCGGGGTATCAGGAAGCGATTATGCTCAATTCCCAGGGATACGTGGTGGAATGCACGGGCGACAATATCTTCCTGGTCAAGGACGAAGGACTGATCACTCCGCCGGCCTATCTGGGGACTTTGAAAGGGATTACGCGCAATGCTATAATGGACCTCGCTCGGGCGCAGGGAATGCGCTGTGATGAAAAAGTGGTGACCCGGCATGAGGTTTTTAATGCGGGGGAGGTGTTTCTGACCGGCACGGCCGCGGAGGTAATTCCCGTGGTGAAAGTAGACGGAAGAAAAATCGGTGAGGGAAAGCCCGGAAAGCGGACTCTTCAACTGATGAAGGCTTTTCATAAACTGACCAAAGAGGACGGGGTTCGTTATTCCATTTAAGTCTTTCCGCGGCAAACGCGGCGGAAGCCGGAGAGAATCGGATTTTTAAATGCCGGGAGTTCCGTGAACAGGAGCGAAGATGCAGTGCAATCTGTGCGGTGCGGCTGAAGCGACGATCCATTTGACGGAAATCGTGAACAATCAGATGCTCGAACTTCATCTGTGCGAGAATTGTGCGAACGAAAAAGACGGCGGTCTCAAAACGCAGTTTTCTTTCAATGACCTTCTGACGGGACTGAGCGATTTTGCCAGCCTGAAGACCAGCGAAAAAAAAGAAATTGCGAAATGCCAGTCCTGCGGGTTGACGTACGAGGATTTCAGCAAAACGGGGAGACTGGGCTGCGCGGAATGTTATCAGTCTTTCGGAAAGATTCTGTTTCCTCTGATCAAACGGGTCCAGAAAGGAATTCAGCATGTCGGGAAAAGGCCCGCCGCGGTTCAATCAGGACTGGGGACGCAGGCGGACCTCCGGATTCTCCGGGACAGACTGAAGAAAAGTGTTTTGGCGGAGGAATTTGAGGAAGCCGCCCGCATCCGGGATCAAATCAAACAAATGGAATCACAAATACCAAAGAAGCCCGGCCGAAAACAGGAAAAAGGGGCATGAGCATGTCAGTAGCCGATGATTTGATGAAATCTTCCTGTGAATGGCTTCGGGGGAAAGGCGAAGCCTGCGAAATTGTGATGAGCAGTCGGGCGCGGCTTGCCCGGAATATCCAGGGCTTTCCTTTTCCTCACCGGATTTCGAAAACGGAAGCGGAAGAGGTTATCACGCTTGCGGAGTCGGCCCTGAAACAGACCCCCTATTTTATGGGAAGTTTTTTTCTGAGGCATAAAGAGCTGCCGCTTCTGGACCGGCAGTTTTTGCTGGAACGGCATTTGGTCAGCCGCGAACATGCCAGCGCCCGGGGGCCCATGGCGGTGTGCGTGACCCGGAATGAAGTTGCGGGCGTCATGATTTTGGAAGAGGATCACTTGCGCATTCAGGTGATCGAATCCGGACTGAATCTTGCGGAAGCCTGGCGTGTGATCGATGGAATTGATTCAAGCCTGGAATCGGGGCTGCCGTACGCGTTTCATCCGGCTCTGGGATATTTGACGGCCTGTCCCACCAATGTGGGAACGGGTTTGAGGGCTTCCTGCATGATGCATTTGCCGGCTCTGGTCATGACAAAGCAGGCGGGAAAAATTCTTCAAGCGATTTCCAAGCTGAATCTTGCCGCGCGGGGGATGTACGGCGAGGGGACGGAAGCGACGGGAAATCTTTTCCAAATCTCCAATCAAATGACTCTGGGACAAAGCGAACCCGAGATTCTTGATTCTCTTGAGCGGGTGATCCGGCAGATTATTGAACACGAAAAGGAAGCCCGGCAGGTTCTTCTGTCCAAGCGGAAAGACAAGCTGGAGGATCAGATCTGGCGGGCACTCGGGATTCTGAAAGCCGCGCACCTGATTTCGAGCAAGGAAACCATGTCGTTACTTTCTTTGGTCCGGCTTGGAATGGATCTTGGCCTGATCGGTCATTTGGACCGGGCGAAACTCAACGAACTTTTCATGAAAATTCAGCCTTCTCATTTGCAGAAGGTGACTGGTAAGACGCTTTCGTCTTCGGAACGGGATTTTGAGCGCGCGAAGCTTTTGAGGAGCGAATTGAATTCAGTTTCTTTTCCCTGAGAAATTCTCAATCATTTTTTATAAACGGACAGATAATTTCGGAGGATGAATCCCATGTTTGACCGGTTTACGGAGCGGGCGAGAAAAGTCATTATCCTGGCCAAAGAAGAAGCGAAACGTTTTAATCATGATTACATCGGAACCGAGCACATCCTGCTGGGGTTAATCAAAGAGGGAGAATCCGTTGCGGCGGCGGTTCTTCAAAATCTCGGCCTTTCGCTGGACACGATCCGGCTTGAGGTGGAAAAGCTGGTTCAGTTTGGCCCGAGCACGATTGTTTCCGGAGATATCCCGTTTACGCCGAAAGCTAAAAAGGTGATTGAGCTGGCCATGGATGAGGCCAGGCGGCTGGGGCATAACTATATCGGTACGGAGCATCTCCTGCTGGGACTGATCAAAGAAGGAGAAGGGGTCGCAAGCCATGTTTTGATGAATCTTGGCCTGAATCTGAACAAGGTCCGCTCGGAGGTGATCAAGCTCCTCGGAGCGTCGACTCCGCAATCGCCGACGGCTTCCGGAGGCGGAGGGGGAGGAAGCGGCGCCAAGCAGAGGACGAAAACCCCGGCGCTGGATTCGTTCGGCAGGGATTTGTCGAGGCTCGCCCGCGACGGAAAACTGGATCCGGTGATCGGCAGGGAAAACGAGATTGAACGCGTGGTCCAAATCCTGGCTCGCCGGACCAAAAACAATCCGGTTCTTTTAGGAGAAGCCGGAGTCGGAAAAACGGCGATTGTCGAAGGTCTGGCGCAGAGAATCGTTGCGGGAAGCGTGCCCGAAATTCTTATCGAAAAACGGATGGTGGTGCTGGATCTCGCCCTGATGGTGGCGGGGACGAAATACCGTGGGCAGTTCGAAGAGCGCATCAAGGCGGTGATGGATGAAATCCGCCGTTCCGAGGACGTGATTATTTTTATCGACGAATTGCACACGCTGGTGGGAGCCGGGGGCGCCGAAGGCGCAATTGATGCTTCCAATATTTTAAAACCGTCTCTTTCCCGCGGCGAAATTCAGTGCATCGGCGCGACGACCCTGGATGAATACCGGAAGTATATCGAAAAGGATGCCGCGCTGGCCCGCCGCTTTCAGACCATCAATGTGGATCCTCCCACGGTAGATCAAACAATCGAGATTTTGAAAGGCCTGCGCGACAAATACGAAGCCCATCACCGCGTCAAAATCCTTGATGAAGCCTTGGAGGCGGCGGCAAAATTGTCCGACCGCTATATCACAGGGAGATTTCTCCCCGACAAAGCGATTGATTTAATCGATGAAGCGGCTTCTCGGGCGCGACTTTCGGTGACGATGCTTCCCACCGATTTGAAGAAAATGGAAACTCAAATCGAGCAGCTTCGCATGGAGAAGGAGTCTTCGATCAAGGCCCAGGATTTCGAAAAAGCGGCGAAGCTCAGGGATGATGAGCGAAAAGCCAAGGAGGAACTGGTCCGTCTCAAGAAGAATTGGAAGGAATCCAAGTCCGAGATCGAGATTCAGGTGACTGCCGAAGATATCGGCGTGATTGTGGCCAAATGGACCGGGATTCCTCTGCTTCGAATCGAGGAGAAGGAATCGGCGAGGCTTCTCAAAATGGAAGAGGAAATTCATAAACGGGTGGTTGGCCAGGAAGAAGCGATTCGCGCGATTGCGCACGCGGTCCGGAGATCCCGCAGCGGTCTCCGGAATCCCCGACGGCCTATCGGCTCGTTTATTTTTCTTGGGCCCACCGGAGTCGGGAAGACCCTTCTCGCTCGGGCGTTGGCGGAATTCATGTTCGGAGACCAGGATGCCTTGATTCAGCTGGATATGAGCGAATACGGGGAGAAGTTCAACGTTTCCCGGCTGATCGGATCACCTCCCGGGTATGTCGGCTATGAAGAGGGGGGGCAGTTGACGGAAAAAGTCAGAAGGAGGCCTTATTCGGTTGTTCTTTTTGACGAGATCGAAAAAGCGCATCCGGATATTTTCAATATCCTCCTTCAGGTTATGGAAGACGGCCATTTGACGGATTCTTTCGGCCGGAAGGTTGATTTCCGGAACGCGATTCTTATTATGACATCGAATGTCGGGGCGGATATGGTCCGTAAGCAGGGGAGTCTCGGATTTTCCACGAAGTCCGACGTGATGGACTATGAGAATCTGAGGACCAAGCTGCTGGATGAGGTGAAACGGGTTTTTCGCCCGGAGTTTTTGAACCGCGTGGACGACCTGATTGTGTTCCATCCGCTTCTGCGGGAGGATCTCTGCAAGATCATTGAGATTGAATTGAAAGAAGTGAAGGAGCGTTTGAAAGATAAAAAGATTGATTTGGATTTGACGCCTGAGGCGGTTAGTTTTCTAATCGAAAAAGGGTTTGATCCTGTTTTTGGAGCGCGTCCGCTGAAAAGGACCATTCAAAAATATCTCGAAAATATTCTTTCGGAGGAAATTCTCGGCGGACATTTTGCCGACGGGGACAGGATTCGCGCTGAAATTCGGGGGGATTCGCTCGTTTTCGAGAAAGTTGTCTGAACAAGGTGAGAAAGTTTCTTTTTCTCCTAATCATTGTTTTTGTGGCGCTCCCTCTCGGAGGGATGTTTTTTCTGAAGCTGGCCAGAGTTGTTCCGGTCGGGCAATTTCAAAAGCTGGCGGAGGAGAAAGCCAGCGTTCTTCTTGATGCCCGCGTTCAAATCGGAGAAGTCAGCATCGGGTTTTTGGACAAAATTTCTCTGAAAAACCTGAAGATTTCCCAGAATACCGGCAACCGGCTGTTTTATCTTTTGAACGTGCAGCGAATGGTTTTCCGGTACCGTTGGGAACAGCTTTGGAACCGCCAGTTTGAATCTCCGAAAAGCATTACGCTGGACTCTCCGCAATTTTTGTTTCGTTCCATGGGGCTTCCGGCCGCCTTTCTCGAACTAAGCAAAAGATTCCAGGGAGGAGCCTCGTTTGTCGATGAAGTGAGGTTTCAGGAAGGCAAGGTGCGGTTTGACCTTCCGTACTACAAGGCGCGTTTTAATCTGCTGGGGCTGAGAGGAAAATTGATCCGCCATGACGGGGATTCCTGGGGCATTAAACTCGAGAGCAACGTGAATCAGTTTTTCCAGGGAGAACTCCGGGCTGAGGGGAATGTGAATCCTCAGAACAATGAAGCTTCGCTCCGGCTTTATCTTGAAAACCTGCGTTCCAATCATCCCAACCGTCTTCCGATCACGGATTTGCGGGGAACCTTTGAATTTGAAGGAAACAATATCCGGATTCAGAAAATGAGTCTGCTGTACCGAAGTATTCCGGTGATCATTCGCGGGACATTGAGCTTTCCGGAGAATTCCTCTCCCGGGATTGATTTGGAAATCAAAGTGGGTGCCGGAAGTTACAAAAGCACCTTCAATCTCAAGGGAATGCTGACCGGATCCGGGATTGAAGGTTCGATTCAATGGGGGGCCAGGACGGTTGCCGTCGGAGGGAACGTGATTTACACCGGCGAAGAACTTGTTTTCGATCCTCTTCGGATGGGAGAGTATCAAGTTACGGGCAATGTTCATCTGGGGACGGGTGAGGCCCGTTTTTATTTTGAGTCGGGCCAGCAGCGAATTGACACGAATTTAAATCTTAAAAACTGGGGAAGCAAGATCCGAGTGCAGGCGGATCATATTCCTTTTTGGGGACTTGATTTAGTGGTTCTCGCGAATTTTAGTTTGCAGCCTGACGAGGCATTTTGGAAAGAAGATCGATGGACGTTTGACGGAGAGATGACAACGGATTATCTCATCCTGGATCAGACGCCTTTTCCGGAATTTCAGGGCCGGTTCCACACCAATGCGACGAAAATCGAACAAATGCGATTTGATTGGGAAAAAGGGTTCCGGTTGGAAGGGCACGCCGTCTTGGAGCCCCCTTTCCCGTTAGAGGCGAAAGTTTCTCTGGACAAGATACGCTTGGAAGAGCTAAAGTCATTTCTTTTTAATCCGCTGCCGGCGGGGTTGAGCGGCGCGGCAAGCGGGCAGTTTGAAATTCAGGGAGAGGCCGCGAAAGTAGAAGTTAAAGGAGAGATCACGGTCAAGGACGGGAAAATCCAGGGCCTGGATTATGAAGAGCTTTGGATCCGTTTTTACGGCATTCCTCCTTATTTGAAACTGGAAGATTCGAGGCTGAAGAAGGGAATGCGGACTTTTTATCTGGAAGGCGGGATCGACCTTTCTAAAGAGAATATGTTTCAGGATATTAAAGCCGCTTCAAGCGAAAAGATTGTGATTTGGACGGGTTCTGAGCTGAACCGGGGGGAGACAGGATCTTCGACTCGTCCGGGGAATGACCCGGACGAGGAAAAAAAGGCCTATGCGGTTGGCCCCAAAATAACATTTTAAGGACAGGGATGCGACTAGGGAGTCTTCGAAAATCCATCGGATTTGTTCATTGGATTGAAAAACTGGGGATGAATTCGATTGATTTCTTCCGGGAGGCGGGAGCGCTTTCGATTCTCTTGGCGAGGACTGTGTATGCTCTTTTAACAAGCCGCCCGCGTTGGGAGCATGTTCTGGACCAGATGAATAAAATCGGAGTCACTTCCTTTCCTTTGGTTTGCATGACGTCTCTTTTTACCGGAATGGTGCTTGCGCTTCAGTCGGCGTATCAGTTGAGATATTTCCAGGCGGTTCCGGTCACGGCGGATTTGGTCGGTCTGTCCCTGACGCGGGAGTTGGGACCGGTGCTTACGGCCATGGTGGTGGCGGGGCGTGTCGGCGCTGGAATTACGGCTGAATTGGGGACCATGAAAGTGACGGAGCAGATTGACGCTCTTTCGTCTCTCGGGGTGGATCCGATCCGGTATCTGGTGGTTCCGAGGTTTCTGGCTTCGTTTGTCATGCTGTTTATTCTGGCGGTTTACGCGGATTTTATCGGGATTTTCGGCGGATACGTAGTGGGTGTTCTGAAGCTGGACATCGCATCCCATCTTTACATTAAACGAACGATTGAAGCGATGGTGTTTAAGGATATTTACACAGGCTTGATCAAGGCATTTTTCTTCGGTGTGATCATCTCAACCGTGGGATGCTATCATGGTTTGAACGCCGGGGGAGGCGCGGAGGGAGTCGGACATGCAACGACGATGTCGGTCGTGACCTCGCTGATCTTGATTATCGCGTTTGATTGCTTTTTCACGGCTGTTTTCTACTTTATGTTCTAAAATGATTGTTATTGAGAATCTGCATAAGTCATTCGATAATAACAACGTTCTCCAGGGCCTGAATCTGACGATTCGGGAGGGGGAAACGCTTGTGATTATCGGAAGGTCCGGATGCGGGAAAAGTATTCTTCTGAAACACATTATTGGCCTGATGCAGCCCGATGAGGGGAGAATCCTGATCGATGACGTTGATCTCGCTTCCCTGGGCAGGAGGGAGTTGAATCAATTCCGCCTGAAAATCGGCATGGTTTTTCAGGGCGCCGCGTTGTTTGACTCTTTGACGGTGGAGGAGAACGTGGGGTTTTCTCTTTATGAACACACGGAGCTCCCTCCCGGGGAAATTCACCGCCGGGTCCAGGAAAAATTGAGAATGGTCGGGCTGCAGGGGGTTGAAAAATTGATGCCGAGCGAACTTTCCGGCGGGATGAAAAAGCGGGTTTCAATCGCGAGGGCCCTTTGCAATGATCCCCGGCTGATTCTCTACGATGAGCCGACCACCGGACTCGATCCGATCATGGCCGATGTCGTGAACAATCTCATCGGGCGATTTCGGGAGAAACTCAAGGTGACCTCAGTGGTGGTCACGCATGACATGGCGAGCGCTTACAAAATTGCGGACCGGATCGCGATGCTGTATCAGGGACGGATTATTGCGGCCGGAGAGCCCGACGAGATTAAGCATTCGAAAGATCCGTTCGTGCGTCAATTTATTCTGGGACTTGCTTACGGTCCCATGACGGATGGGGAAAGAAAGTTCTTCGTCGAACACGGAAATGGGTCCAATCCTTTTATCGTAGACTCAAAGGAGTAAAGAATGAAACGGCAAGTTCGTCTTGAAATTATCGTGGGGTTGTTTGTGATCGTTGCGCTGGTGATTCTCACGTTTCTTGTTTTTGTCGTGAGCGGAGTTTATCTGTTCAGGCAGGGGTATCAGGTGGAGGTGTCTTTCAGTTTCGTCAGCAATCTGGATAGAGGTGCGGCCGTTCGTTTGGCGGGAATTCCCGTGGGAGTTGTGGATGACCTTGGAATCTATTATCCAGAGGGAACGAACACCCCCAAGGTGAAAGTGAAGGTTTACATTAAGGACAAGAAAATCCGTTTCCGGGAAGATTCCAAAATTCGCATTGAGGGAATTTACGGTTTGAACATCCCCCATCTTGAGATCACGCCCAGCGAGAATTCGGAAGCCAGGGTTTTGAATGACGGGGATTTGGTCGCCGGGGTGGATCCCATTCCGCTTGAGTCTCTGGTGAACAAAGGGCGGGAGATTTCGGAACATCTCCAGAAGACGGTGATCCGGCTTAACAGTTTTCTGGATGATCCGGCCGTGTTCAATTCCTTGAAGTCAACCATTGTCAACCTGGATTTCCTGACGGCCAGCATGAATAAAATCCTTCAGGACAAGGAGCAGGATATCCGGACGGCGGTTGAGGAAATTCAGGGGATTACCTCGGCGTTGCAGAGCATTCTCCAGAAGATCGACCGGGGGGAAGGAACGGCCGGGAGGCTTTTGACCGATGACAGTCTGTACAAGGAGCTTGAAGCATTTATTCAGGATCTGAAGAAACATCCCTGGAAGCTCTTAAAAAAAGGCAGTGATGAGGATTCTTCCGGGGCCCGGAAGAAATGGCTTGGCATTTTTGAATCTTAACCATCCTAACATGATTATAACAGGCTCCGGGCCGGTGGTTTTTGGGAAGCGTTTTCGGGAGGTTGTTGCTCCGGAGAAATAGCTTTGAGGAAATCCGGCGGGCCGGGGATTAAACTTAATTCATAAGAGAAAGGGAAATCGGTATGGGAGTTTTAGTGAAGATTATCTTTGTGCTGGTGTGTGTGGGGTTCGGTTATTTCTCGGGGTTTAGTTTTCATGAGTCTTTCGCGGGGTCCCAGTCTCTGCAGGGAGCGTTCATCGGATTATGCGCCGGGCTTCTTGCGATTGTGCTGGATCTGTATTTCAAGCGCGTGACGGTCCGGAATATCCTCGCGATTTTTATCGGGATGCTGCTAGGGCTTTTGCTGACGAAGCTTCTGATGTCGTTTTTGTCGCTAACGCCGGTTCCGGATATGGCGCTGAACAAACTCGGGATTCTTCTGGCCGCGGTTTTTATGTATCTCGGCGCGGTCGCGTTTCTCCGGGGACAGGAGGAGTTCAGCCTGATGATCCCCTTTGTGCAGTTGGATTCCAAAAGTCCGGGCGAGCAGAAGATCATTCTGGATACCAGCGTGATCATTGACGGGCGTATCGCGGATATTTGCGAGACCGCTTTTCTGGTCGGGAAAATTATTGTTCCGCGTTTTGTCCTGAAAGAACTGCAGCTGATTTCGGATTCCGCCGATGACCTTAAGAGAAATCGCGGAAGACGCGGACTGGACGTGCTGAACCGGATCAAGAACAATCCGAACGTGGAAGTAAAAATTCATGAGGCGGATTTTCCCGAGCACAACACGGTCGACGCAAAATTGGTGCGGCTCGGGCAGGTTCTGGGCGCAAGGGTTTTTACGAATGATTACAATCTCAATAAAGTCGCGGAAATTCAGGGGGTTCAGGTTCTGAATATCAATGAGCTTTCGAATGCCCTGAAACCGATTGTGATGCCCGGAGAACTTCTCGAAGTCAGAATTCTCAAGGAAGGGAAGGAACAGGAGCAGGGCGTCGCTTATCTGGATGACGGAACGATGGTGGTCGTGGATGCCGGGCGCAGAAGAATCGGGCAAACGGTTTCCGTGTCGATTACCAGCGTTCTTCAAACGTCCGCGGGCCGGATGATTTTTGCCAAAGTCGCGGATTGATTTCTCCCGCAAGACCGGTTTGTTCCAGAAAATGAAGCGCGCGAAATTCAGTGCCATCGTCCCTGCGGCGGGATCGGGCCGCCGGCTTGAGAGGAAATTGGGAGCCGGGATTCCGAAACCTTTTCTGCCTCTGGGAGGAGTTCCGATTTTGATCCGGACCCTCGAGCGGCTGGATGCGGTGCCCGAAATCCGCGAAATCATTGTGGCGTGTGAATCGGGTTTTCAGAAAAAAGTTTCCGGTCTGATCCGCCGCTATGGAATCCGGAAAGTCCGGCGGGTGATTGCGGGTGGGGAGACTCGGACGGATTCGGTGTATCACGCGTTGAGAAAAGTCCATCCGTCCTGCCCGTATGTTTTGATTCACGACGGAGTCCGGCCTTTTCTCTCCTCCGGGGCCATTCGGGATGCCATCCGCTGTTTCGGGAAAGATCCTGATTCAGGTTGGGTGACCGGCCGTCCCGCGGTCCCCACGATCAAGGAAGTGCGGAACGGACGGATCGAAAAGACGCTGGACCGCGCGTTTTTGTGGGAGATCGAAACACCCCAGCTTTTCAAGAAAAAAATTTTGACGGAAGCTTACCGATATTTTTTCCGGCAGAAGCAAAAAGCGACGGATGATGCTTCGTTGGTCGAAAAGATCGGGAAACCCGTAAAGGTGTTTTGCTGCGAGGAAGAAAACATGAAAATCACGACGGCGCAGGATTTCCGGAAGGCGAAAAGCCTGTTTGCGGCGCCTGAAATCCGGATCGGGTCCGGAGAGGACCGGCATGGCTTGGAAAAAGGCCGGCCTCTCTATTTGGGCGGGATTCGAATCCCCTCGCCGAAAGGCGCGCGCGCGCATTCGGACGGAGATGTTCTGCTTCATGCTTTGGTGGATGCCCTGCTGGGAGCGCTCGGGCTCGGCGATATCGGAGAATTTTTCCCTGACTGCGATCCGCGATTCCGGAACGTCCGGAGCGAAAAATTCCTGAAGAAAGTTCTTTGCCTCGTCCGCGAGAAGGAATTCGAAATCGTCAATGTCGATTCCACGATCACTCTCGAAGCCCCCAAGCTTTCTCCCTGGAAGAAAAAGATTCAGGGGAGTGTGGCCCGGTTGATCGGAGTCAAACCCCATGCCGTCGGCGTGAAAGCCAAAACTGCGGAGCGGATGGGACCGGAAGGCGAAGGACTGGCTGTTTCCGCGAATGTGGTGGTGAGTCTCAGGAGGTGCGTGCTGTGATCCGCGTGCGATTTGCGCCTTCTCCGACGGGACATCTTCACATCGGCAATGCCCGCACCGCGCTTTTTAATTTTCTCTTTGCCGCCGCACAGGGCGGGACGATGATTCTTCGCATTGAAGACACGGATCTGGAGCGTTCACGGGAAGAGATGATCGGCGAAATTTGCAAGGATTTGAGCTGGCTCGGGCTTACGTGGAGTGAGGGGCCTGACGTTGGAGGGCCTTTGGGTCCGTACCGGCAGTCTCAGAGATTTCGGCTTTATGAAGAAGCCGCTCACCGTCTGGTGGAAGAGGGGAAGGCTTATCCCTGCTATTGCACGGAGGCGGAGCTGGAGGCGAAAAAGAAACAGGCTCTTGCGGAGGGAAAAACTCCCCGGTATGACGGACACTGCCGCGGATTGAACGCCGAAGCCCGCGCGGGTTTTGACGCAAAAGGTTTGAAGCCGGTGCTTCGCTTTAAAGTGGATCCGGGGGAAGTGGTTTTCCGGGATCTCATCCGGGGCGATGTCCGTGTCGACGCTTCGCTTTACGGGGATTTTATTATTTTGCGGCAGGACCGGACCCCGACGTTTCATCTTTCCGTCTGCGTGGATGACGGATTGATGAAGATCACACATGTGATCCGGGGGGAAGATCATCTTTCGAACACGCCCCGCCATATCCTTCTGTTTAAAGCGCTGGGATTTGAGATCCCGCAGTTTGCGCATCTTTCGCTGATTGCCGGCAAGGGAGGGGAGCTTTTGAGCAAAAGACTTGGCGCGATGTCTCTTGCGGAATACCGCACGCTGGGCTATCCGGCCGAGGCGCTGGTCAACTACCTCGCGCTGCTGGGCTGGTCTCCGCCGGAGGGAAATGAAATCCTCGCGCCGGAAGATTTGAAGAAGATGTTCAACCTTTTAAAGGTCCATCATTCCGCCGCCTGTTTTGATTCCGATAAATTGAACTGGCTTTCCGGCGAGCATCTCCGGCGGATTCCGGACGCGGATTTTGTCTCCCGCGCGCGGCCGTACTATCAAGGCTCCTGCGCGCTGCCCGATGAAGCGTTCCTTCTTTTTAAAGAAAATATCCGTTGTTTCAGCGAAATCGAAGAAAGACTTTCCGTGTTTGATCCGGGATTGGAAGTGCCGGAGAGCGCTTTGGGAATCGTCAAAGAGGCGAAGGATTTGCTTTCGGGCGCGCTGGATTTTATCCGTTCGGAAGGGGCCGGGTCCTATGCGAAAATGATGGAGTCCCTCAAGCAAAAAACGGGACGGAAAGGGAAAAATCTTTTTATGCCGCTCCGGCTTGCCTTGACGGGAAAAGAACACGGTCCTGAAATGGCCCGGCTCATTCCTTTGCTTGGCGCGGAACTTTGTCAAAGACGGCTGGAAAGGGCCATTTCGGTTTGCGCGGGATAATAGGGAGCATTGAAAGATGGCGATTCGTTTTTTTAATACACTGGCGGGGAAAGAGGAAAACTTTACTCCCCTGAAAGAGAAGGCCGTCGGAATGTACACCTGCGGTCCGACGGTTTACGATTACGCGCACATCGGCAATTTCCGGACTTTCGTTTTCGAGGATTTGCTCCGCCGTTTTTTTGAATGCGAGGGATATTCCGTCCGGCATGTGATGAATGTTACGGATGTGGATGACAAAACGATCGCGGGCGCCAACCGGGAGGGGAAAACCCTGGACGCGTTTACCGCGAAATATATCCAGGCGTTCAACGATGATCTAAAGACGTTAAACATTCTGGATCCTTCCTGCCAGCCGCGGGCGACGCGTGAAATCGAGGCAATGCAGAAGCTGATCGGGCGGTTGATTCAGAAAGGCGTCGCGTACGCGGGCGAAGGGTCGGTTTATTTCCGCGTGGGGGCGTTTCCCGCCTACGGGAGGCTTTCAAAAAAAAATCTGGAAGAAAATATCAGCGGCGCCCGGGTGGACGTGGACGAGTATGAAAAAGAAATCGCCTCGGATTTCGTTCTCTGGAAAAAGGCGAAAAACGGGGAACCTTCCTGGGATTCTCCGTGGGGAAAGGGGCGGCCGGGATGGCATATCGAATGTTCCGCGATGAGCATGAAATATCTTGGAGAGAGTTTTGACATCCATGCCGGGGGGGAGGATCTCGTTTTTCCCCATCATGAAAACGAAATCGCCCAATCGGAAGCCGCGACCGGCATCAGTCCCTTCGCGCGATTTTGGCTTCACAGCAAGTTCCTGCTGGCGGACGGGGAGAAAATGTCAAAATCGAAAGGGAATTTTTATACGCTGCGGGATTTGATCGGGAAAGGGCATGATCCGATGGCTATTCGCTACGCCCTGCTGTGCGTGCATTATCGTGCGCCGCTGAATTTTACTCTGGATGGGCTCCGGGAAGCCGGAGAAGTTTTACGAAAATTGAAAGATTGCTATTTTCAATGCCTGAACCGGAGAGATTCCGCTTCCGGACCGGGCGGCCCCGGGCCGGATTGCGAAGCCGCTTTTGGGAAAATGCTTGAAGCGCTTTCGGATGACTTGAATATTTCGGCCTGCCTTTCCCATTTATTCCAGAAAGTGAAGGAAATTAACGCGGCATCTTCCGGAATGGGGCGGGAGAGTTTGTCCGGTGTTCTGGAGTTTTTCCGGAAGACGGACAAATTGCTCGGGCTCAGTATCGCGGCCGAAGAACGGATTCCGGCGGAAGTGACGGCGCTTCTCGGCAAGCGGTTTGAGATCCGGAAGGATTCCCGGTTCAAGACGGATAAAACCCTGCAGCAGGAATCGGACCGTCTTCGGAGCGAAATCGAAAGCTTGGGATGGCTGGTGAAAGATTCCCGTCCGGGGGAGCCTTCCACGGTCACGAAACGGAAATGAGGCCGGCGGTGAAGCATCAAGGGCTGTTTATCACGTTTGAAGGGCCGGAGGGAAGCGGGAAAAGTACTTTAATCCGTTTTGCGGGCCGCTATTTTCGGCGAAAAGGTTTTTCCGTTTTGATGCTGCGGGAGCCCGGGGGAACTTCGATCAGCGAGAAGATCCGGGATATTCTGCTCCACGAAAAGGGGCGTTTTTCGGCGGAAAGCGAACTTCTCCTCTATTTGGCGGCGCGGGCGGAATTGGTGCGGGAGAAAATCCTGCCGGGGCTCCGGCGGGGCGAGGTGATTCTCTGCGACCGGTTTCATGATTCGACCCGGGCTTATCAGGGGTATGGTTCGGGAATTTCTCTGAATCTGATCGACGTGGTTGGAAAGTTTGTCAAAGGGGGAATTGAACCGGATTTGACGGTTTTGCTCGATACGGATGTGGAAAAAGGGCTCAAGCGCGCGGGACGAAGCGATCGCATTGAGAAGAAATCGGTCGCCTTTCATCAGCGGGTTCGCAGGGGATTCCTTGATTTGGCCCGGCAGGAACCGGATCGGATCCGGATTCTCGGCGAAGAACCGGGTATCCGCATCAAGGAACAGAAACTCGGCATTTTATTGGACGCCTTCCTGAAATCCAGGGAATAACACAATGCGTTCCCCATCAAACGTATGGCTAAATTAATCGGAAAAGATTCTCAATGTTCCCTGGTCCGGGGCCTTCTCGACTCCGGAAAATTTCCTCACGGTCTTTTGATTTCCGGCGCCCGGGGACTCGGGAAAAAGACTTTTTCGACGCTCATCGCCAAGAGCCTTGTTTGCGAAAAAGGGCGGTTTGACGAAGACTGCTCCTGCCTTGCCTGCCGTAAGGTCGAGGAGAATCTTCATCCGGATGTCCGGTGGATTGGACTGGACGAAGAGGCCTACTCCATCAAAATCGAGGAAATTCGCGAATTGATGGATTGGGCGAATCTCAAGCCTTTTGAAGCGGAACGGAAAATTTTTATTCTGGTCGGTTCCGAGAGAATGAAAGAGGAGGCCTCGAACGCTTTTCTCAAAACGCTGGAAGAACCTCCCGCGGAGACACATTTTATTCTTCTGACCGAAAACCCTTCCAACCTTCGCGAGACATTGCTTTCACGATGTATCCGTATTAAAATGACGCCTCTTCCTTTTCGGGAACTCGTCAACGTGCTGACCGGACATTTCGGAATGAATGAAACAGAAGCCGCCCGGTTTGCGAAATACAGCCAGGGGAATCTGGGGAAAGCCCTTGAGTTTAAGGCGGAAAACCCCGACGGGATGAGAGTTTTTTTTCTGAAAGATCTTTTTCCCCGTCCGCTGGAGGGAGTGGAAGCGTGGCAGGGCAAAAAACGTGTGGAGTTGCTGCGGGGACTGGATTTTCTCTCCATTTTTCTGCGGGATGTGATGCTGTGGAAAGAAACCGGCGAAAAAGGCTTTCTGTATGAGGAAAATCTTGAAAAAGAATTCGAGTCTTTCAGCCGGAGGATGAGCCTTGAGGGGCTGGTCCGGATGCTGGAACTGGTGGATGAAACCCGCGAAGCGGTCGGGGAAAATACGAATTCAAAAATAGCGCTGTTCAGGCTTGGACTGAATCTGAAAGTGATTTCTTAGAAGCGGAATTCCGGGGGTGTGGAGGCCATGGATAAGGTTTTTTACGTTACGACTCCTATTTATTACGTAAACGGCAAGCCGCATATCGGGCATGCCTATACGACGATTTTATGCGATACCTTTGCGCGGTATCACCGTTTCCGGGGTGAGAAAGTCTTTTTTCTGACAGGAACGGATGAGCACGGAGGGAAGATTGAGAAGACCGCCCGCGGGGAGGGGAAAGAACCTCAAGCGTATGTGGACGCGATTGTCTCCTCTTTCAAGGATCTCTGGCGGGATCTTGACATCACGCAGGACGATTTTATCCGCACAACGGAGGAACGTCATCAGCGGGTCGTTTCGGGAATCCTGGAGAATCTTCTTCGTAAGGGCGACATCTACCGGGGAAAGTATAAAGGCTGGTATTGCGTTCCCTGCGAATCGTTCTGGAAAGATTCGGAGCTTGCGGAGGGGAATTGTCCGGATTGCAAGCGGGGAGTCCAGGAGCTTGAAGAGGAGAATTTCTTTTTCAAACTTTCAACGCATCAGGATTGGCTCGTTTCGTTTATTCAATCGCATCCCGATTTTATTTTCCCGGAAGCGCGGCGGAATGAAATTCTCGCGTTTCTTGAAAATCCTCTCGAAGATCTCTGCATCTCACGGCCCAAAACCCGCCTGGCGTGGGGGATTCCGTTTCCCGGTGAGCCGGATCATGTGGTTTACGTCTGGTTTGACGCCTTGATCAATTACGTGAGCGCGATCGGTTTCGGGGAATCTCCGGATTTTGGCCGCTTTTGGCCCGCGGATATTCAATTCCTTGCCAAGGATATTCTCCGGCAGCATACGGTTTATTGGCCCATCATGCTCCGGGCGATGGGACTGGAACCGCCCAGGAGAGTGCTGTCTCACGGCTGGTGGACGATCGAAGGAACCAAAATTTCGAAGTCCCGCGGCAATCGGGTGGATCCGGTGGAAATCATCACCAAGTACGGGGTGGATCCGTTCCGCTATTTTCTCCTTCGCGAGGTGACTATCGGTTCGGACGGGACGTATTCGGAAGAATTGCTGCAGGGAAGGCTCAGAAATGATTTGGGAAATGACTTGGGGAATCTGGTCCACCGTTCATTTGGCATGCTGGGGAAATACTTTGGCGAAAAAATTCCGCCGGTGCAGGATTCTTCGAAGATTCAAAACGGTCTGAAAGCGGAAGGCGTTTCGCTTTTTGGAAAAGTTGAGTCCGCAATGGCGGGGCTGGATGTCCGTCTTGCGCTGGAGGAAATCTGGAACTTTGTGAGACGCGCGAATCGTTTTGTTGAGGAGACGAAACCCTGGGTTTTGGCAAAAGACCCTTCCCGGGCCGGAGAACTTGCGGAAATGATGTATACCTTGATGGAATCCCTCCGCGTCTGCGGCGTCATTTTAATCCCTTTCCTCCCCCGGACGGGGCGGAAAATCCTTCGGGAACTTTGCCTGACGGAAGAGGCTTCCTGCAAGGATCTGGAACGCTGGGGCTTTCTTCGCTCCGGAGAAAAAGTCGGAAAAAGCGAACCTTTGTTTCCCCGCATTGAGGCGGAAGACGCATGACGTTTGCGGACACCCACGCGCACCTTCATTTTCCCGAATACGAAGAAGATTTGAGAACCGTTCTGAGCCGGGCGCGGGAAGCCGGTTTTTCCCGGTTTCTGACGGTGGGGACGAAGCTTTCTTGCTCAAGGCAGGCCGTCAGAACGGCGGAGGCCTTTCCGGACGTTTTTGCGGCGGTTGGCTGTCATCCTCATGATTCCGCCGGTTTCAAGGAAGAAGAGTACGATGAATTCAAGCAGTTGACCGCGCATCCCAAGGTTTGCGCGATCGGTGAAATCGGGCTGGATTGGTATCGGAATCTCTCGCCCCGGGAAGTTCAGGAAAAGGTTTTCAGAACTTTTCTCCGCCTGTACCGGGAAACGTCCGTACCCGTTATTTTTCACGTCCGGGACGCCCACGAAGACGTTTTTAGAATCCTGGAGGAGGAGCTTAAGCCGCCCGTGCGGGGAGTCCTGCACTGCTTCTCCGGCGACGAAAAAGTTTGCCAAAGGGCGGAACACTGGGGCCTTTGGATTTCCTTCGCCGGCAATGTGACCTACAAAAAGAACTCGGCGTTGCGCCAGACGGTGCTTAAAATTCCCAAAGACAGAATTCTTCTCGAAACCGATTGTCCGTTTCTTTCTCCCGAACCATTCCGGGGAAAAAGGAATGAACCCGCTTATCTGACCGAAACGGCGCGCTGTCTGGCCCGGATTCTCGGAATGGATTCCGGCGCGTTCGGCGAACTCGCGTCGAAAAACGCGGATTCCCTGTTTGGGTGGAGGAAGGGAGCTTGAGCCGTGTTCATTAAGAATCTTATCGCGGATGTCCGGCAATTTCTCCGGAAGGAAAGATTTTACGGTACGCTTTTAATTTTAATTCTTTTCGCCTACGCGTTTCTGCTCGCTTTTGCCGGCCGGATTCACGAACAGGAATCCGAAGCCATGGCTAAAATCAAACACGCCGAAAAAGTCCTGAAGCAGGACCACTCGGAGCAGCAGGTCCTGGAGAAATTTCTGCTGGAGAATCCTGAGAAAGCCGCGGTCGTTTCCGTTTTTCTCGCGCTTCTCACGTTGGCTTTCGGAATCGGCCTGGTTGTGGATTTCGGCGTGATGGCGGGATATTTCCGGAAAAGGCCTTTTATCCCGCAAGTCCGGACGCCGGGGCCGGTTTCCTGGGGCGGTTCCGACGTGGCGAAGGTGGTGATTCTTTTTTTTGCCGTCGGACTGGCCAGCAACTTTGTTTTGGCCTTTTTCAAGGCCGCCGTTTTTAAGAACTGGAGCGAGAATCTTCTTCTTTTGCTTCACACGAACTTTGTCGATTTCTTTATTCTGTTTCTGATTATCTATTTCGCGGTCAGAAAATATGGCGGGGAGTTGAAAGACCTCGGCATGGGTCTCGGGACTTGGGGAAAAGATTTTCTGGTGGGGATACTGGGATATCTGGGCACGTTGCCCCTTTTCTTCATCGTGCTTCTGGTGTTGCTCGCTCTCGCGTCGCTTTTTTCCTACGAACCGCCGCCCCATCCTCTGGTCGAGGTGTTTGTTCAGGAAGACAAAAAAAATCCCCTGTTGATCGGTTACTCAATTTTCCTGGCTTGCGTGATTGGGCCGGTGATTGAAGAGGTTTTTTTCCGGGGGTTTGCGTATCCGGCGCTGAAAAAACTCTGGGGTGTCCGGCCTTCGATGATTGTCACCTCGGCAGTATTTGCCTGGACGCACAATTCCTCGTTCGCGTTTTGGCCTATTTTTGTTTTGGGGATGGTCCTCTCTTATCTTTACGAAAAGCGGGGCAGCTTGTTGCCGTCGATTGTGATGCATGTCACGCATAACAGCCTTTTTATCCTGATTTTCTTTTTGATGAAAAGGACTTTGCTGGATTCTTTTCTTTGAGGCCTTGAGATGGAATTCGTTATTCTAATCTTCCTCTTTCTTTTTACCGTCACGCTTCACGAAGTGGCTCATGGATATGTCGCGTTCCTTTTCGGGGATTCTACCGCCAGGGAGCAGGGAAGACTGACGCTGAATCCCCTGCGGCATATTGATTTCTTCTGGACTCTTTTGCTTCCATTTATTTTGATCAAAATGGGACTTCCCGCCATTGGAATGGCCAAACCGGTTCCCGTGGATTTTTCGAATCTCCATCGGCCGAAACGCGACATGATTTGGGTCGCGCTGGCCGGCCCTGTTTCCAATATTTTATTCGCGTGGCTGCTCGCGCTTTTGTTCATCCTGTCCCGGCAATGGTTTTTGCTGGTCGCGATATATTTCAATTTGGGGCTCGCGGTTTTTAATTTGATTCCCATCCCTCCGCTGGACGGGGCGAGAGTCCTGACGGGTCTGCTTCCCATCCGGCTTGCCCGGGAATACGTGAAACTGGAACGTTTCGGTTTTTTGATTATACTGGCACTGGTTTGGCTGGGATTTGCCTGGAAAGTCATTGTCCCTTTGATCAATCTTCTCTGCGCGTTGCTGGGAGTCCCGGGAATCCGGTTCGAATGATTCCGTCGGGGAAGCACTTTTTAAAATCAGAATTAAGAAGGAGTCCTGAAATATGAAGAGCCGGTTTGAAACATTAAGATGGAAGAAAAAGCATCTTGAACTTCTCGACCAGACCAAGCTTCCGGGAGAGGTGATTTATCTTCGTTGCCGCACGGCGGAGGATGTCTGGGATGCAATCCGATCCATGAAGGTGCGCGGGGCTCCCGCGATCGGGGTCGCCGCGGCTTATGGCGCCGCGCTGGGCGCGGAGAAGATCAGGGCTTCGGACCGGAAACAGTTCCTGAAACAGTTCAACCTGCTGGTTCGCAGGCTGGCTTCGGCGAGGCCCACGGCACGGAATTTATTCAGCGCCCTCGAACGCGTCGAGCGGGCCGTTCATAAAAGCTCCGCTCTACGGGTGGAGGATTTGAAGGAAGCGGTCCGGCAGGAAGCCGAGACTTTTGATCGTGAAGATAAACAGTTGTGCGAAGCCATTGGAAGGTATGGCGAAAGGCTTTTTAAAAACGGAGACACGGTTTTAACCCATTGTAACGCGGGGGCCCTGGCAACGGCGGGGATCGGAACAGCGTTGGGCGTGCTTTATGCGGCGAGCCGGCGCGGGAAGAAACTCAAAGTTTTTGCCGACGAAACAAGACCTTTTTTGCAGGGAGCACGTCTCACGGCTTGGGAACTTCAGGTAAACGGACTCGATGTGACGCTGATTTGCGACAATATGGCGGGGTTTGTGATGCGGAAGGGCCTGATCGATAAAGTCATTGTGGGAGCGGACCGGATCGCCCGGAACGGTGACACGGCGAATAAAATCGGGACCTACATGGTGGCGGAGCTTGCGCGAAGAAATAGAATTCCGTTTTATGTGGCCGCGCCGAGCACCACATTCGATTTTTCTCTGAAAGACGGTTCCGAAATCGAGATTGAGATCCGTGCCTGCGAGGAAGTCTATTCCGCTTTTGATCGCAAGATCGCTCCCCGGGGCGTTAAAATTTTTAATCCCGCATTTGATGTCACGCCCCATGAACTGATCAGCGGGATTATCACGGAAAAAGGGGTTTTCCTCAATCCCAACAGGGTTAAACTTGAACGGCTGGGAAGGCTGCTTGGAAGAGGCGATGAGTAGAACGCCTTTATTAAAAGAGGTTGGGGAAGAGGGCGTGATTCGGTTGCTGAGGGGACTGTTTCCCGCGCGGGCGGGAATTCCCTTGGGAATCGGCGATGACACGGCGGTTCTTCCCGATACCCCGAAATCATATTTGCTCTTTACGACGGACGCTTCGGTGGACGGGGTTGATTTTCGCCTGGGCGAAAGCAAACCGGAGGCGATCGGCCGGAAAGTTCTGGCGCAGAATTTAAGCGATATTGCCGCGATGGGCGGGACTCCTTTGTATGGGGTCATGTCGCTTGGTCTTCCGGCTTCTCTTCCCGTCGATTTCGTGAAGAAGTTTTACGCCGGAGTGAAGAAACTTTCCCGGAAATTTAAAATGCAAATGGTCGGGGGAGATCTTTCCCGCTCAAAAGTTTTATTCGCCTCCTGCGCCTTGATCGGAAAAGTCGAAAAGAAATTCGCGATATTCAGAAAGGGCGCCCGAGCCGGGGATTTTATTTTTGTAACCGGAAGCCTGGGTGGGTCTATTTTGGGAAAGCATTTTCATTTTATCCCCAGAGTCCGGGAAGCGCGTTTTCTTGTGCGGAACTTTAAGCTGAATGCCATGATCGACGTTTCGGACGGGCTTGCCCGTGATTTGGGGCATATCCTTGCCGAAAGCGGAAAAAGTGCCGTTCTGTATGGCAACCGGGTTCCGGTAGATCAAGCCGCAAGGGTTCTTGCGCGAAAGACGGGAAAAAATCCCCTTGAACATGCCCTCGGGGACGGCGAAGACTTTGAGCTTTTATTTACGGTATCTCTCCGCGAAGGCAAAAAACTTCTTGCTCTGAAAAAAGTGCTGGGGACGCCGGTAAGTTTTATCGGGAAAATCGAAGACGGGAAAGGTCTTTTTATCCAGGCTTCGGAACGGTCGTCTGAGAAACGGAAAAGAATTTCATGCAGCGGCTTCAGCCATTTTTGATCACTCATTCTGCGGACCAAACCGTTGCGGTCGGAAAAACGCTCGGGAAAAAGCTCCTTCCCGGGCAGGTCTTGGCGCTGGTGGGCGCTTTGGGCAGCGGTAAAACCACGTTTGTGAAGGGGCTTGCCTCGGGGCTCGGGATGAAGGAAGTGGATGACGTGACCAGCCCGACTTTTGTGCTGCTTCACCGGTATCCGACAAAATGTCCGCTGTTTCACCTGGATCTTTACCGGCTGAACGGATTGAGCGATATGGAAGAAATCGGATGGGATGATTTGATTGCCTCCGGCGGGATTGTGGCGGTGGAGTGGGCGAAAAAAATCGACGGGTATCTTCCAAAGGATTATTTGGAAATCCGGTTCCGGTTTAAAAATGAAAATGAACGGGAAATTTCCTTCCATCCGCATGGCGCGGCCTATCGAAATTTGCTGAAATAACCGGCTTTCCGCTTTTCCGGTCCGGCCGTCTCCGGTCCTTTTCGTCTCCTTCGGGCAAGTTTTGATTCAATGCTTCCGGGTATTTGCTCGATTCGTGCAGGAAGAAAATTTGACTTTCGACGTTCTAGAAAAAGAAATTGGTGGGGCGTTCGAATTTCTTGAAGTTTTGGATCGGAAGTCTTAATATGAACACTGCAAATATGAAACTCCGGCCGAAAACTGAAGAGCAAGGCTTGAATATTCTAGCGTTTGATACCAGCAGTCCCGTGCTGTCGGTCGTCTGCTTCCGGCGGGACGGAATTCGATCCGAGGCCAATTTGACGGGGCCGTTTCAGCATTCGGAGAATTTACTTTCGCTGATCGATCACTGTCTTCAATGTCTTAAAATTGATTTACGCGAGATTGACGCGTTTGGAATCGGTATGGGGCCCGGATCTTTCACGGGATTGAGAATAGGGTTTTCCTGTTTGAAGGGCTTTTCGCTTGCTTGCGGCAAGCCTTTATACGGGATTTCAAGCCTTGATCTGATTGCGGAAGGGGTTTCTTTGTCCGAAGGACGACTTGCGGTGATTGTGAATGCCCGGCGGGAACGGATTTATTGCGCCTTTTTTCAGTTTCAAAACGGTGTCGGGATGCGCGAATCCCTCGAAGACGAAGTCTTGAGCATTCAGGATTTAGCCGGAAAAACCCGGGGCAAAACCGTTTTTGCGGGTGACGCTCTTCGTGAGTATGGGGACGCCCTTCGAGCGGGGAATCGCGAAGCGGAATTTCTTGAAGAAAAATTTTGGTATCCCAGAGTTGGTCCTTTAGTTAACCTGATTCAGGGCCGATCTAAAAGAGTGAAGAGTTTGAATCTTAAAAGTTTAAAGCCTCAATATCTGCGTCTTTCCGAGGCGGAGGAGAAGCTGCGTGCCAAGAGGATTTGTTCGTGCCGATAAAAGCGTCAAGCTGACGCATCCCCTTCAGTGGATTGAAATCCACCTGGGAAATCTCCGGGATAACCTGCGAATGCTGAAAGTATTCCTGGGGGACGGAGTGTCGGTGATGGCGGTCGTCAAGGCGAATGCCTATGGCCACGGATTGATTCCGGTTTCTCGGGCCCTCTCGGATCAGGTGGAATGGTTCGGGGTCGCCAGCCTGGAAGAGGCGATTGCGCTTCGAAAAGACGGGATTCAGCAGTCGATTCTTCTTTTTGGGCATATGCCGGTGGATTATGTCAAAAAAGCCCTGGAATGGGATTTGACGCTCAGTATTTCAGATATGGAGTACGGCACCTGGATTGATGAAGAAGCCGCCCGGCACGGGTTGAAGGCGAAAGTGCATGTAAAAGCGGATACAGGCATGGGACGGTTTGGCTTTCTGGGGAGCGATGCGGAAGAAAAAATACTTCAGCTGGCCAAGTTTTCGAATCTTGAAGTAGAAGGTCTTTATACGCATTTTCCTCAGTCTGAAATTAAACAGGATCTTTTTACCGGTGAGCAAGTCGAGAGCCTGGAGCAATTGCGTGACCGATTGCGAAAACGGGGGCTGGAATTTAAATGGGTCCATGCGGCAAACAGTGCGGCGATTGTTAACTATCCCCGGGCGCATTTCAATCTGGTCCGGCCGGGACTGATGCTGTACGGGATTTATCCGGATCCCCTTTTGCGGCAGGAGATTGCCCTGAAGCCGGTTTTGTCGCTGAAAGCCAAGTGCGCCTGCATTAAGAAAATGAAACAGGGGGAATCCGTGGGATATGGAAGGTCCTATATCACACGGCAGGATACGACCATCGGGATTTTGCCCATTGGATACAGCTACGGCTATTTGTGGCGTTTGACGAATAAGGGCAATGTCCTCTTTCATGACCGGACTTATCCGATTGTCGGGCGCGTTTCCATGGATTACATTGCCGTCGACTTAGGCCCGGACCCTGACGTCGCAGTCGGAGACACCGCTGTTTTGATCGGCTTGGATCAGGAGTGTTCGATTCAAGCGGAAGACTTGTCGAGGGAAGCCGGTTCTATTCCGTATGAAATCGTAACGCGTCTTGCGCCAACCATTGAACGTCTTTACATCAATTAACATTCCTTAACTTTGGGGCGATTGTGTTGTACCGGATTCATCAATTTCGCGAACTGACTTCTACCAATGATTTTGCGTTAGCGTTGGGAGAAGCGGGAGCGAGTGAGGGGGTGATTATCCGTGCGGATTTTCAATCCAGGGGGCGGGGAAGGTTTTCACGGGAATGGATTTCCGAAGGAGGAGAAAATCTGCTCTTTACCATACTCATTCGTCCGGGAATTCAGGCCAATCAGGCGGCCTTGCTGACGCATGTCGCGGCGGTTTCGGTTAAAGAAGGGATTGAAAAAATTTATCCCGAAATAGAATGCAAGCTTAAAAAACCGAATGATGTATTGATTCGGGGAAAAAAAGTTTGCGGAATTCTGGTTGAAAGCCGAACGTTATCGAATTATATCGATTTTGCGGTTATCGGAATCGGGATTAATACGGATTATTATCCGGAATCTCTAAATAAATACGCGATATCAATTTCGGAAGAAATAAAGAGAAAAACGGAGAAAGAAGCTGTTTTCGATGCTGTAATATCGAAATTTAGTCAAAAATACCATGAAACACTACCAATGCTTATACGGAACCCAAAATAGAAAGCTTAAAAGATTGTTAGCCTTCCTATTTTTATATGGTTTTAATTTATGCATAACTTGATTTGGCTATTGGAGATAGGCAACTCAAGGATCTCTGTTGCTCATAAAAAAGGGCAAAGAGTTATTTATAGGGGGAATTTCGATAAAAACAATGTCCCATTTTTAGTCAATTTTATGACTAAAAGTGGTTTTGGTTTTATGAATAGTGTTGTTTTTAGTTCTGTTGTCCCAATATTAACTAGTGAAATTAAGAGCAGGTTGAATGTTTTCAAAAACTTTTCCTGTATTGAGATTGGTCGTGAAATTAAATTCAGAATTAATTCTAACTACTTTAATATAAATAAGTTAGGGAGTGACCGGCGGGTAAATGCGTATGGGGCATTGAAAATATTGAAGCCGCCATTGCTAATATTTGATTTTGGGACGGCAACAACCATTGATTATATATCCGCAAAGGGAATTTTTGAAGGGGGGCT